>Ga0115029_1000264_pt1 | contig 57566 bp, 48 predicted proteins | sample SidtaG_3_FD_87297 | JGI IMG/M metagenome (GOLD analysis project Ga0115029, IMG submission 87297) | Marine algal microbial communities from Sidmouth, United Kingdom - Sidmouth_Asex1 metaG | ecosystem: Host-associated > Algae > Red algae > Unclassified | place: Sidmouth, United Kingdom | collected... | reverse complement strand
CATCGGTCAGCATCGGTCAGCATCGGTCAGCATCGGTCCTTTATCGGGCTTAGCAATCCTTCCGTAAACTTCAGGCTTACCAATCCCTTATATTGCTTAAAAGTAGCCTTGTTTTTTACGGTCTTCCATGGCCGTCTCCGAACGTTTATCGTCTGCTCGACCACCACGCTCCGTTTGTCGCGTCGTAGATACTTCTTCAATAATATCATCGATTGTTGATGCCTCTGATTTCCACACACCTGTGCAAGTCACGTCACCAATTGTTCTACAGCGAACCATTGATTCATATGTTTCTTCTTCAGGACGCTTTTGGATGAATTCACTATCGGCAAGTAATATACCGTCGCGCTCAAATACTTGTCGCTTGTGTGCAAAATATAGACTCGGTAGTTCGACGTCTTCGACTTTGAAATATTGCCAAACGTCTAACTCGGTCCAGTTACTAATTGGGAATACTCGGAAGTGCTCTCCAAATTTTTTCTTTCCATTAAATAGGTTCCATAACTCTGGACGCTGATTTTTAGGATCCCATTGGCCAAACTCATCCCGATGTGAAAAGAAACGTTCTTTTGCCCGCGCTTTCTCTTCATCACGTCGACCACCACCTAGTGCCGCATCATATTTGCCTTTTTCCAAAGACTCAAGTAGCACGTTTGTCTGTAAGTAATTACGTGTGGCGTTGAATCCAGTTTCTTCTACTGCTTTTCCTTCATCGATAGCGTCTTGCACAGAACCGACAACGAGCTTCAGCCCATAGCGCGATACAAGATCGTCTCTAAATCGAATCGTCTCGTCAAAGTTGTGACCAGTATCGACATGCAATAATGTGAATGGCATTCTTGCCGGATGAAATGCTTTAACAGCGAGGTAAGTCATCAAGATTGAATCCTTTCCGCCAGAAAACATTATCACTGGATTTTCAAATTGTGTTGCCACTTCACGAATGACATAAATACTTTCTGATTCTAATTCTTTAAGGTAATCTAAATTATAATTCATTAATGGGTATTTTTGAATTTTCAATTATTTTATTGAGTACAATCTGGACAGAATCTTCAATTGAAAGTCCAGCTGTTTTAATTTCTAAAAAAGGGTTTTCGGGAGCTTCGTAAGGTGAATCAATTCCCGTAAAGTTTTTAATTTCTCCTGCACGTGCTTTTTTATATAGTCCTTTAACATCTCTTTGTTCACAAATTTCTAATGGCGTATTGACGTATACTTCATGAAAATCTTTTTCGCCGATAATTTTTTTGGCAAAAGCACGCATTTCGGTTGTTGGACTGATAAACGATGCAATTGTTATCACACCTGTCTGTGCAAATAATTTTGTGATTTCTGCAATACGTCTGATATTTTCACGTCGATCTTCAACTGTAAACGTCAAGTCGGAATTAATGCCTGAACGGATATTATCTCCGTCCAACACTATTGCATGATACCCCTGCGAAAGCAATGCTTTTTCAAGCCCAATGGCTATTGTACTTTTGCCAGAACCTGATAAGCCTGTCATCCAATACACGCCGCCTTGCTGATCGAGTATTGACTCTCTGATTTGACGTGTGACCATACGGTCACTTATAGGATGAATATGTCGTTTTTTGGGATCCATTGCGATTACTCTACAATTTTTCTTACTGTACCACGAGGCGCTATTTGCCACGCACGCTCATGTAAATAATAAAGGATAAATTTTATAACAAATTCAATAGCACCTATTTCTAATGCGCCTTTAATACTTCCTGTTTTATAATAAACTATTATGATAATCGTCGTTGTGGCGACAATACGCCAAGTAATTCCCTTCAGAATACTTCGAATATGTGATTCTCTTTTTTTCTCTGTCATAATATCGAAATTTTATGCGTCCGCATTCATCACTTCACGTCCAATACTTGCGTAATAAAATCCTTTATCGGAAATCGTGTCTAAATCATAAACATTGCGTCCATCGAAAATAACTTTGTTTTTCATCCGCTTTTTCATTTCATCGAAATTGGGCGTACGAAATGTCGACCATTCTGTGAGAATTAAAAGCGCATCTGCATCATCGAGGGCGTCATATTGATTGTCAGCGTACGAGATCGGATGATTGTATTGTTGCTTGACATTTTCCATGGCTTCCGGATCGTATGCAGTGATATTGACATCCAATTCAAGGAGTCGCTCGATGGTTGTCAGCGCCGGAGCTTCTCGAATGTCGTCTGTCTCCGGTTTAAAAGCGAGACCCCACATGGCTATTTTCTTACCTGCTAGGTCTTCGCCGAAGTAGACTTTTAATTTATCAACTAACCGCTCTTTTTGGTATGCGTTGACATCAAGTACGGACCGTAATATTTTGAAATCGTAATCGTACCCGGTAGATGTTTGCACGAGTGCCTTTACATCTTTTGGAAAGCAGCTACCACCGTACCCGACACCCGGAAACAGGAATCGCTTGCCTATTCGTGTATCCGTGCCTATGCCACTTCGCACTTGATCCACATTAGCACCGACCAACTCACAGAGATTGGCAATTTCATTCATGTATGAAATGCGCATGGCGAGATAACTATTGGCAGCGTACTTGGTCATTTCGGCAGAGCGCTCATCCATAATGATGATGGGATTGCCTTGACGTACGAATGGTCGATACAATTGTTTCATCAAATTTGCCGCCCGATCAGATGACGTACCGATAACGACTCGATCTGGTTTGAGAAAGTCATCGACAGCCACACCTTCACGTAAGAATTCAGGATTTGATACAACGTCGAAGAGCGAAGTATCGGCGTGTTTTGCAATCCGCGCCGCCACACGTTCAGCCGTACCCACAGGCACGGTACTCTTGTCTACTATGACGGTATATTTTTTGATGAGATGTCCGAGTTCATCAGCTACACCTAGGATATAGCTCAAATCGGCAGATCCATCCTCACCTGGAGGTGTTGGGAGCGCGAGGAAGACAATTTCCGCTGAGGAAACAGCCTCTTCCAAGTTTGTTGTGAACATCAACCGATTGTGTTTTTGGTTCCGTTCGAATAGAAATTCGAGGTCGGGCTCATAGATTGGTACTTCACCATTCCGCATCCGCTCTACCTTCTTTTCATCGATGTCCACACATGTGACGGTGTTACCCATTTCGGCAAAACATGTTCCCGTCACCAGACCGACGTATCCGGCACCTATTACAGAAATATTCACTAAGTAATTATTTGATTGTCAAAAAAATGCAAATATATACATACAATAATTAACAGGCTTCGCCCACCATAAGTCGGATGAATTTTTTTCAAATTCTTCTACTTACTTGCTTTTTTAAGTTGCGAAGATTTTATAGTCCAGGTCAAATTGAGATCCAAGCTCTCGAGTCTGACCAAATATCTTTTGCTTCCTCTACCTTCAAGAACTGTGCCCTTTAATCCGGTCAGCTCTCCAGCGATCAATTCGACGCAATCCCCTTGTCCAAATTGGCGCTCATCAGCCAAATCCACATCGTCATACTCACCGACTACGTGCATCATGACCTCAATTTCATCGTCGGGTATCACCGACATTTTGTTGGAAAACTGGATGTAACGGTACACATACTCAGTTTCCAACACGGCAACACGTTCATCATCAGCGATTTGTACAAACACATAGCAAGAGATCAAAGGCACTTCGTGCGTTTTGACCCTACTTGCATATCTACGAGTACGTTTGACGAGCGGTAAATATGACGTGATTCCTTTGCGTTGTAACAAGTCCACGACAAATTTTTCTTTGCGAGACCCGGTCAAGACGGCGTACCATCGTTTTTCATGCTGATCAATCATCTGTGTCCATGTTTTCCGTTGATGACCAAATAAGCAGTGGCTCGGCTCTAAAATGCGTCGAGTCTATCTCTGCTTCGTTATTATATATTATATATCTGATCTTGCGTTTCACGATCTTCTCAGCCTTAGCAATCAGACCGACCAGATAATTTTGGTCGACCTGCCCTATGATCATCAAATCGATGATCTGACTATCTATCCCGCTAGCGAATCGGCCGGTCAGGTAGACCTTTCGTACATCTCCGAGACGTGATATGACGCTTTCAATGATTTTATCGATACCGATGTGCTTCAATAAAATGTTGTGAATCTCTTGATATAGCGGATGCTTCTTATTTGCGGTAAAGTACTTCTTGTTCCCGCGACTCGTGCATTCCAACATGCCCGCCTTCGATAATCTGTTAAGTTCTATCCGAATGGCATTCGTGGATTCGCCAAACTCATTTTCGAGTCCACGCAGATAGGATTCGTTGCTTCCGTTGAGGAAGAACTTGAGCAGTAGTTTGATCCGCGTTTTCGATGAAATGAGGGTTTCAATCATAAAATTGAGTAGCAAAATTACTCAAACTAGCGAAATAACCAAATGACTTGTCTGATATCGTGTTGTAAATGTGATATCAGATCACTCCTTTCCAGTGGCTTGCGCCAAAAACCGTTTTAGCCCATCGTCTTTTCTATATTCTTCCATGATTCTTTGCTGTCCTTTTACCCAGTCCAGCACCATATTCTGAGGGAGGTTACTGGCTAAATCATCCAAGGCATTGACGCGCTCTTTTGGTCGAGTTTCATATAGAAAATCGTAGTGTGTTTTTATTTTGGATGTCGTACGAGCGTATTTGGCGACTAGGTCATTGAATTTTTTAATGGTTGTAATGGAATGCGTGCGCGCCGTCCGAAAAGATGCGAGTTTCATGGTATCTGCATTAAAACCGCGCTCCATGAGCACCCCTATTTTCACAAATTCAACATTGTTTGACTGTATATATTCGTCTCGTTGTCCCGATGCATAAGGCTCAATAATATCCCACGTCAACTCTTCCAGATCATCTCGGAAGACTTTCGCAAGTAATATATCTTTATTAAGCTCACCCATCGTTTCGACATCTTCCTTGATGAATGTGGTGATTTTTGTGATATAAGATTTGAATGCGTCATTTTTTTTAATGACATCATTAATCTCTGCCTTTGCATCATCATTCACTTTTAGCAGTTTTAATTTATCACCATTCGCGGATATCTGCTTATAAAATTCAGAATTAATATTCAATAATGGTTCGTCGCCATTGAGTTTTATCGATTTACTAAAAACATTACTGACTAGATTTATTAGTGATGAAAATGATCCTCCTGTATATAAGTTGCCAAGTGTGACTGCAATATTACCAAAGTTACTTTGTCCTAAATTGGTAGAAGCCTTCTCGATTTTTGCTCGCTCCGCCTCATTTGCCTTGTCAAGCACGACCATATAGTGGTTTATAAATGCTCCATTTTTAAAAGGGTTGAGTGAATTTGCTTTCTCGTTAGCCACGCCTTGAAACAAACTGCCGGTGATGAGTTTCGACAAATTATCGTGGTAGGTTTCAATTTTTCCGAGTTGGTCAATATGGTTTGTCTTCAGAATATTGGCGTTGTTTTCCAAGTTATCAGCCATATCCAAAATAGCTTTTTCACTGCGCTCCAATTCCGTATAGTAAGCTATACCGTTCTCATTAAATGGAATGACCTTAAGTTTTTCAACAATAAACAAATCGTTTGGCGTGTCAAATATTATTTCGATCTGATCGATGCCCGCTTTATTCACATTAAAGTGAATCTGCTGAAAAATGTCTTCGCTAAAATCCGTTTTAGATATCATGTGATCGAAGCGCTCATTTTTTCGATATGGAATGATCGTAACGGTACCTGTACGTTGACTCAGCGAGTTGAATAAAATGCTATCATTTTTATTGAAGAGCTTGGCATAAAGCACGACTCGTCCGATGTTTTCTTTTTCTAATTTAATAAAAGATTTTTGCGCATTTGTCGCAATGTAAGGCTTAACGAGCAAGCCTTCTACCCGGTCGCCAAAGTCAGTATTTGAATCGAAATTGGAGAATGAATTTCTTATTTCGGATGGAATACCATCACCGAATTCTGTAAATATTAATTTCGTCTCATCGTCTTCGAGATAGTCCTGCGCATGCCCAAATAGAGACAGGCATACAAATAAGCCAACAAGTACTTGTTTCATTTCAATGGTTTTTGGTTAGGATGACAACAGACTATCGGCTTAAAGAGACGATCAGCCGCTGCCAGTATGCAAGATAAGGAATGTTTTCAGGTCAGCAGATGGACACGCTCCATTCTTTACCACAACTTTGATAGTGGTTTTTAAAATCTCTTTTCTGCAAGCTCTTTCAACTTTTGATTCATGGCTTCAAAACCATGTTTCGTTTCGCTATCTAATTTCTTAGCAAATAAACCTACGAGGAGACCCGTGAACAACTCTTCTTGTTTGAATGTTGAGGTGCCGTCTTTATTATCAATGATATGAAACTTGTGTTCGCCATCAAACAATCCTTTGAACAACAGCTTGCCTTTCCATCGCAATTCTTGATTTTCTTTGACTACTAAAATTTCAGGTTGAAATTTCATGCCGCCTGCATTGATTTTTAGGTGTTGACCTTCAATGAGATTACCTTCCACTGATAACAGAAAAGGATTCCAGTCAGAGTACTTTGAGAAGTTTGTAAGAATGTCCCAGATTCGATTTGGTGTCGCATCTATGATAGTTGAAGTTTTGATTTCCTTTCGTGCCATAATTTACAATTGTTTGTTTAAGTGTAATTTGTTGCCACAAATTTATTTCAACTAGCACTGATGTTTCTTGACATAGATCAAGAAGTCATTTTCTTCCGGACTCGGCTCAAGGTTTCGGGCGTCATACCGAGCATCGAGGCAATGTATTGTAGGGGTACATTTAAAAATATATCTGGATTCTGCTCAAAAAGGCCTCGGACTTTTTGCTCAGCTGTTAATGATAATTGATCAAATACTCTATTTTCAAGGGTAATAAAACACTTTGCTATGAACAGATAGTCCAGTTCAGCCCAGTTTGTAACGTGATCACCAATAGATCGATAATCGTCTTTTGATATTGTGTATAATTCACAGTCTGTTATCGCTTGGATATTCCATCGGCAAGGTGTATTAAAAATAAAACTTGAAAGGTCAGTAATAAACATGCCCGGGTTGGATATCCATTGAGTAATTTCCTTTTCTCCATTGTCTATAGATGCGAATACGCGTAAATATCCCGTCTTGACAAAACTCATACTGCTAGCATAATGATTAGCACGAAAAAGGTATTCATTCTTAGATAATATTTTTTGCTGAAACATATTGGCGATTGGTGATAAATCTTTGCCACCAATCCCAAAATATGTTTCAATATAGTTTTCGATTTCTTTCATAAAATATCAATATGGAGATTTTAGTTTATGTAAGCTCTTGACAAATGTAAGTTCGCGCGAAAGTAATAAACTTTTAAAATCCGATTTTAGTCTATTATTCATGTTGCGAACTTACCTTGTCAGTATTGAGCTTAAGTCACCATGGGTGTTTCATTCACTAGCTTCCATTGTCCTTCTGCGTTTTTAATCAAAAGAATAATTGACGTGAATGTCATTTTTTCACCAATAAAAACGACTTTAGCACTCGCGGAATTTAGGTTTACCATGACTCCTTGGATTTCAATTTTCCGGTTGTCTCCTCCAAATTCCTTTGTTCGGATTTTTCCTAAGTAAGTCTCTTTAGTCATCACTGACACTTCTGAACTTCCAAATAGTCTATTCATAACGATGACGTAGTTGTCGTCAAGAAGCATGTCTAGTTTTTCAACATTGCTCTGGTCGGCAGCTTTAGCGCAGGAGTGTATTGTCTTATTTATTTCTAAGATATCTCCGGTTTGTGCTTCAGCATTGGTCACTGAAAGCATCACATTGCATAATAAAATTATTAAATATTTCATTGTAAAAAATTTATGGTTAGAAAATATGTATTTTTAAATCGATCGAATATGCAGTATTTGACATTCCACTATAACACTACTCGCACTGCCGTTCGCATGATGGAATGGTGTTGAAAATCATCATCAACGCTATAAGCTAGAACCATCCAATAGCTCATTCCCTTTTTTAGAATTTTTTGATATTGACAGTCAGGTCCGGATTCTACAGAGAAAGTTATATTAGTAGAGTTCTTTGTTTCTTTTCCTTCAATGACGGTTAAGCGACATTGATCATTTTTTTTTGATATAGGTTTGTAATTTCCTGGACTTAGCGTTACGTGCTCTACGACTTCTGGTTGCATCTCCCGAACCCGACCCATGAGTATATATGCTTCGGTGATCGCTTGAGTCTCACCCCTCCGTTGGAGCTTTGACCTCGAATATGATTTTGTTTTTCTGGTGTCGCCAGTTCACTTCCATGCCATTTACAGAGACATGTGTATCCGAATCTTGCGCATTGATCTGCAGAGTCATTGTGATTAACGTCATTGCTATTATTAGTTTCATTGTATTGCTTTATCAATTATTGATATATCAACTTTTAAATTAAAATTTTTATTGCATGTTGTGTTGAATCTTTTGTAATAGTTCGACGAGTTTCTTTTGGTCGGACTTGCTAATTTTTCTTACACTTCGCTTTCGATGAGTCTTGATCAGTGACATATGTTTATCAATGAACTGCTTACCTTTTTTGGTCAAGTCAATTTTGTATTGTCTTCTGTTTTCTGGAATTGGACTTCGAGTAAGTAGTTTTTTCTTCTGCAGGATATCTAGCGTTCTTGTTATTGAAGCAGGATCACGTAGAGATTTTACAGCGATGTCTTTCTGTGACATACCTACATTTTCATGAATGATCTTTAAGAGTATCCATTGCTCGACCGTAATATCCAAGTTCATGCGATCAAATTCTCCTTGCGAATACTGCTTGGCGATCTTGCTTGTTTTATCGATTTGAAATAGAATGACTTCTTCAATCATAGATGATATATCAACTGTTGATTGTGCAAATATAGTCTTTTTTCTGAATTGAGGAGAATCAATCGTTCGATTGCAATACTTTATTTTCGAACTCTTTCTTAAAGCATTGACTGAGTTGGCCGGGTTATCCGCTTTGAAGCAAGCAATCTTTTGGGCATCTTATAATAAGTGCCTTTGCTTCATCATTGTATTTTATTGACTTTTGTCAATGAAAATAAGCTTTTATGCGAATAGCTTTGTGTTAAATTAAATATACCAGCATGAAGCGTTCGCTCATATTAACTATTGGACTACTATTTTCCGGCTTTACTTTAAGCCATGCTCAAACAAGCGAAAACAAATGGGAATTTGAAAACAAACATTTCCTCGGCAGTCAAGTATTTATGCTATTTGCAAACTATACATTCGATCCATCTCCTGAATACTATGAAATAAATTATGGATATAGGTTTTCGAGCAGAGACGAAATTTCAATTGAATTAAAAACCTGGGCTTATCAAGGTCCTTTGGGACGACCATATGGATCCGACTATGAAAGTGCCTCTTCTGGATTTCCTGGAGATATAAAGGCGACTGGCGGAGGGTTGGCATATAAGCGAATGCTTTGGAAAGGCGTATTTACACAACTCCATGTTACCGGATTTCACCAAACGTATCGGGATGAAAACAAGAAAAAGATTCAAAGTGGATTTCAATTGTTTAATACTTTGAGATTTGGATATCATATTAAACTATTCAAAAATAAAAGATTGTTTTTTGCTCCATCGATTGCATTCACGACTTGGCCAATCAATACGAACTTACCGGAATCGTTTCAGATCGAAGAGGATAAATGGCCCAGTTATTTTCTTTTTGAGCCAGGATTCCAATTTGGATATGCATTTTAACCATCGGTTGCCAATTTCCTTCTTATGCGACTTAAAGTTTCAGCTTTTATACCGAGATAGCTCGCGATGTGATATTGCGGTATGCGATTTATAAGTGTTGGGCGTTCTTTTAGTAACAGTAGATATCTCTCTTTCGGATTTAAAACGATATATTTCGCGATTGATTTTTGTTGCGCTCCCATCATCTGCTCCATTCCCTTTCGGCAAAAACTTTCAAATCTCGGGTGTTTCGCATACAACGCTTTTTCTTTCTCACCATTTAATATGGCGACCGTGGTTTCTTCCATGCACTCAAAATACTTGGAAGACGGTGTACTGTTGATCTGACTATCAAAATTTATTGCACTATCGTTTTCTTCGTAAAAAGCCGTCGTTTTTTCTTCACCATCAACAATCTCATACTCACGAATACAGCCTTTTACAATGTAATATGCATTTTCAGCGATCATTCCCGCCTTCAAGAGTAAGTGTTTTTTCTCAAAAGACTTTACGGGAAAGCTTTCTTTTATTGACTCCTTTTCGTCAGATGATAACGAAGTGACTTGAGACATGAATTGAACTAATATGTGCTCCATTTTAATTGACGCTAGACGAAATTTATAAATCTTACTGTGACTAAAGCTAAAAAATGACCTTCAAACCAAAGTTAGTCGGACTAACAGACAATGTCGTTATGGGCGAATGATATTTATCCATCTTTAGACCAATGTTATTATTGTAGATGTTAACAGCTTCCTCAAGATTTCTGTTTGCTTTAGATTCAATTGGTATTGCAACCGCTACCAGACCGACACCTGCCCCTAGCAGCGCCCATTCTGGGTCACCGCCGCCAAGCGAAGTGCCGATTGGCCACCCAATCATAAAGCCGCCTATTGCACCTAAAACATTTGCCCCACCTCTTCCGGACTTGTGTTTTTTAACTAGCGCGTGTGTTTCTGAATTCGTATTTAGCATATTGATTAACTCTTTGTATGTCAAAATATCATCTGTCTCGGATAGTTTTGCCACTCTTGGCTTGATTAATTCGATTTTTCTGTCTTGTGCCACGATTGACGATAAGTTTATGATAAAAAGACAAAGAGCGGTTGTGAAAATCGTAAACAGTTGTTTCATGGTGTGTTATTTTTATGTAGTAAATAATTTGCATTAATTAGAGTTCGAGTCTCAATACACTAAACGACTTTGAGGTCCTAGAATGTATGTTTTGAACATAGTTGTGAAGTTAGTTCTTTAATTTGATTTTATTCGTGTCACTTATTGTAACGAAATCAATCAAATCCATCTTGGCTTGTTCATTATTTAAATACCAACTGCTGTAAGGCAAAAAGTATAAAGGAATATCAATATGATTCAATAATCTGAGGTCTTCTAAACTAAATTGCTCTTCAAATTGCCCAGGATACCCTATCAAATCGACACAATAACATTTGCCTTCAAAGAGAACAACTAAATCAATGAGGACGCCTGATACAACCGTCGAGTGCAGTATTAAATTAAAACCTGACTTCTTTAAATACTCAGACACTTCTTGAAAAAACAAATCATAAATGCTTTCTTCACGATTAGATACTAATGACGAAACATTCATGTTCACTTCAAGATACTCTTTCAGCAACGATTGATAAGGTAATAGGTAAGAATTAACAGACGTGAAAACAATCTGCCTATTTCTTGCTCTTGTAATCAACACATTAAAAACATCCTCGCGATTCAAATAATTTATAGAGGCATGGTGCGAATCATTATCAATACAAAATGAAATCATCATGATATCTCTTTCCTCACCCTGAAAATGAAATGGTGTGCCTACCAAAATATCGTGTCTTTTAATTAGATCAAACGGTATGGCCTCTGAAAGTTCTTTTTTAATTTGCTTAACTTGATCTGCAAACGGACTTGAGATGCCTATAGATGGAACTAAAGTGACATTAGCCTTTTTATATTTATCAATAATCTCTCTTACTTTGCTAATTAAATTGTCTATTTCGATTAGATTCACGCCATTTGAATCTCTAGTTCCATCTACGTTTATGACCTCGACTGATGTTGTCGTATCCGACAAAGGATTTGATCTTATTAGTTTTAACCTATTGCCATAGAATTTGCTATTAGAAAAATTGATGATATCCGTTTTACTTCTAAAATGCTCATCAAGATATGTTGATTGATCAGGGTTTGACAGCGTTTCGTTCGTCCAATCAATGAGACTATCGTTACGATAATCTGGTATATCTCTAGTAACTGAATTCTTTTGTTTTAGTTCACGCTGTTTACCTCTAGACAAAAACGAGATATGTCTTAGTTGAAGTGGATCCCCAACAACTACCATCTGTTTTGCTCTGAATATAGCAGGAATGGCTGTTGCGATGTCACATTGAGATGACTCATCGAAAATCACCAAATCAAATAGACGAATGCTGAGCGGGAGGCATTTTGAAATTTCTTTCGTCGTTGTCGTCCATATAGGAAGCGCCTTGAGAACTAGGTCGAAATTTACCTGATGGATTTTTTCATCGAGTAATGTCAAGTTTTTCTCCTTCAAAGCGCGATTGAGTAATACAAAATCCTCCTTTTTTGCTTGAACAGAACGACTTAAATCAAAATCGATCTTGACCTTAATATATTTTCTAACTAATCTTACTTTTTCTTTTCTTAAGGACTTTAGTGTTTCATTTAATTGCCAAATTGGATCAGTTGTTCTTTTTTTTACTGATACCATTTGTCTTTTAATATAATAAAAAAACCATTTTGATTTTCTGAATAAAACACACCCCACTTATATTCACTATTTCCAATATCTAATATTTTATTTTCAATATGCTCGATACGATCGATCACTTGACCTATCTTCTTTGCAAGCTTTGTAGGTTTTCGTGATTTGGTAACATCCGTTTTAATTGCTTTGCTCAATTTAGAAATCAAACTTCTTCTATAGACTTGATTATATGCTTTTATAACTCCACCTTTTAGTTCAAAATCAGACTCAATTATGCTGGCCACCACCTTACATGCCTGCACGTTTTTACTTACGATCAAAACGGATTTAGCATTTAAAACCGCATCAATTGCAAGAGCAGAAATAGAATATGATTTTCCAGTGCCAGGCGGGCCTATTATTTGTGTAATCGGATAAGCATCTGCTGCATACACTGCAGATTCTTGGTTTTTGCTAAGTGTTGCTGGAAGTATGATATCTCGTTTCACAACATTTTGAATCCCAACGTTCTCAATTTGAAAGAATTGATTTAATAGTTCTGAATTGCGTTTTTCTTTAGCTAGATGATTTAAATCATTGAGAACACCGAGAGAACCTTGAGGTTTTTTAAAAATTCCAATCATTAAATTAGATAAAATTTTTAAAGAACTAGTATTTTTTTTATTAAAACTCTTAAAGTATTTATTAAAATTTAATGTTGGATCTTCTAACCATTTGATATCCTTATAATCCCACTTACTAAAATAGGTCTGCATAAATTTCAAAAGCTGCACTTGATGCTCAAAACCAAATGGGTCAGGAGGTGCATCAGTGGAGATTATATCAAATGTGATATCTAATTCTTTATCCGAGTTATTCGCCAGTTCAACAAAGTCAGGATTGAAAAACGTTTCTTTTATGGACAAGAAATAAACCTCCTCAATACTATTCAATTCAAGTTCATGAATATATAGAGGCACCAATGCACTTTTTTCGCGACCTAGCGTACTTTGAGTTCCTCGTACAAAAATAGAACCGGCGAAAAGGGTTTTCTCTTTGGAATTTAAAAACAAAAGCTGCTCAACATCTTTTGCCCATGTTGTATTGACAGGGACACCGGAGTATATTTGATGAAAAAATTCATTGTTATCTGGAATGAATCGCTTCTCGCAATTCTTTGACATGAAATTTCTGATTCTGATACCTTTCAGATCCGTTTGGTAGCAGTCTCGATAAAATTCTATTATGTTCTTAAGTTGACTCAAGATTTTAACTGGAAGTATTATAAAATTTTGCAGGATTACACCTCAATTAAGAGATATGAATCAATAGTATTTCTGATACTAGTTGAGGTTTTATAATGACTTTAAATAATTTTATCGTTAATTAATATTTTTATCATTTAGACGGTCATAACTTTTTATTCAACATTTTAAAATATTGCTCGGGTGTTATAACACTAATTTCACTCCTTTTAAAGTCTCTTGTATTTCTTGTCAGTATCACATCGATCTTGCCATAGGATTCACAAGCATAGTTTTGCATCGCATCTTCAAAATCTTTGAATTTGGAATTCATGGCTTTTAATATAATCTGTTTGTCAATCGACAGAACATTGGTCAATGTCATTAAGTGATTCAATTTTTTCATAACTCGATCATGACCAGATACTTTTCCCAACAGATAGTAGACATCTGAATTTAATAATACGTTTTTTCATGGGTTCAGATATTTATCAGACAAAACATCTGTGAGTTCTATTTTATAATCAAAATCAATAGGTGCCTTGAACGACCCCTTCAGTGACTTAACTAAAGGAGTCATTTCTATCTCTTCATTGACCACATCACGAGTAATGGCTTTTAGATAATTCTCAATTATATCTGACAAACTCTGCTTTTTTTGCTTTGCATATTTGTTCGCTTTTTGGATTACCTCCTTTTTGATAGTCAAAGTTAGTTTAGTATTCATAGCATATCTCTTGTAATTGCGGTTACATGTATAAAGTTATCTTTTTTATTGAAATAGTGCAAGTCTTCCAATTAATGCATTTTCGATTTCCTTTACTAGAGCCAATAAATTGTCGCATTTCATCGATAAGCAGTCCAAGAATCTGCAGGGTGACTAACATCACTACTACAAATATTTCTTAACGTCCATACCAAGCATTTCTAAAACCTCCACCGTTAAAAATCCACTATTAAGTCCGTTGAGCTGTTGGAATGCTGAAACGGCTGTAGATATCTCTTGACTTTGAAAGCGCACATCTGAAATATATTTCGTTGATATACCTACCTCCTTGAGCGCCATCATCAATTCAATCATGAACTCGTCCGACTCTCGCCAGCCGCAAAGGGCCTCACAATCAACTTTATTCGTATTTAATATTAACTTATCGTAACTCACATATTTTAAATCAGAATCGGGTATTTTCTTTGGACGCTTTGGCACTTCAATAAAAACAACTTTCTCTTCAACGTATTCTTCTCTGGTGAAACATTTACCCGTCAGGTTTTGTGATGATGAAATTGATGCTGAATTGCTAAATCGTGGCACCCAAATAAATACACTTGGACGAATTACATGTTCTATATCCTTAAATTTAATCTTGTCAGTATTGTCGCCAATATATGTTTGGTATTTCAATTGGATTGTATCAAAAGATATTGGCGCATTACAAGTTTCATTACATAGAAAAAAATCATGTTGTTGGCATACTGAAATAAAAGGCAACAATAGCGTTAAATGCACACATGATAAAATATACTTTATACTCATTAATAATGTTATCTACAAAAATTTAAGATGACAAACTAAATCCATCCTAACCCAAGTTAGTACATTTCATCGAAAACCACCGCTTTCCCTAGCAAGAGATTATAGCTCAAGTCAACTAAACGCATGCACAGTGGTTATTAGATACAAATACCAACATCTCATTCACCATACTATCTTCGCGGCATGAAAAAATATGGGTTTCTCTTTCTGATTGCAATTGTCGCTGGCATTTGGCTGGCACAGCATTTCTATTTCAAACCAAAGTATGTCAACGGGGAAACGGCGCCGAACTTTGAGATGAAACTCATCGATGGAACGGCCATGGAGTTTGAAGATCTGGCTGGAAACTTTGTGCTGCTGGACTTTTGGGGGAGCTGGTGTGCGCCTTGTCGAAAAGACAATCCTTATTTAGTCAAGCTACACGAGGAGTTCAATGGTCGGGCATTCAAGGATGCAAAGACATTTCATATTGTCAGTGTAGCACTTGAGATGAAACCTGAACGATGGAAGGCCGCGATTGCCAAAGACGGCTTGAAATGGCCGTATCATCACGCTGATTTTAAACGTATGGATAGTGATATCGCTCGACTGTACGGTGTTCGTGAGATCCCTACCAAATACCTCATCACGCCCGATGGCTACATCGCGGGAGTCAACATGTCGTATGAAGATTTGCGCAAATTTCTAAATGAGCGATTAGCGTCTTAATACCACTAAGAAGGCCACCTGTGCCAACATTTCATCGCTAATACTGCCAATTTGTCCTGACAAGTCAAGATGGTCCTATCTTTGATAAAACATCAGATAATGGCATTCAAACGACTATCAGATAGTCTAAAAAAACAATCAAAAAGACTTTCATCAAAATATAAATCGATGAATAAAGAAAACGAAGAAGTAACCGAAAAAGAAACGGTCGAAGAACAAGATCTCGATCAGACGTCAACCGATGAATCAACGGATCAAGCAGATACTGAGGCTGATCCAACCCAAGAGCTGCAGGAAATGAAAGACAAATACCTGCGCCTCATGGCAGAATTTGATAACTATAAAAAACGCACATTCCGCGAAAAACTTGAGACCATCAATACGGCTTCACGTGATACGATACTGGCGGTTCTGCCTGTACTGGATGATTTTGATCGCGCTAAGCAGGTGGCTGACGATGACAATACGACGGAAACATTTAGCGAAGGTGTGGAGCTTGTCTACTCGAAAATTCACAATGTGCTGAAATCAAAGGGTTTACAAGCTATGGAATCAACAGGTGAGCCTTTTGACCCCGAGTTGCATGAGGCGTTGACGGAAATCCCGGCGCCTTCTGAGGATATGAAGGGCATTGTGATAGACACGATTGAAAAAGGATATAAATTAAATGATACAATCATCCGTCACGCCAAGGTGGTGGTCGGAAAATGATTGAGCAACTGAGCAAATGGCAAAACGAGATTATTACGAAATATTAGGTGTCGAGCGCGGAGCTGAGGCGGATGTAATTAAAAAGGCATACCGAAAGATAGCATTGAAGTTTCACCCTGACCGAAACCCCGACAATCCCGAGGCGGAAGATAAATTTAAAGAAGCGGCTGAGGCTTATGAAGTCCTGAGCGATGCGGATAAACGCGCTCGCTATGATCGATTTGGTCACGCGGCGATGGGTCAAGGTGGTGGAGGCTTCCGTGGTGATGGCATGACTATGGACGATATATTCAGTCAGTTCGGCGATATATTCGGTGATAGCGGCAGCCCATTTGAGACGTTCTTTGGTGGACGCGGAGGTGGCGGAGGTCGCCGACGTCAAGGTGGTGAACGCGGAAGTAATATTCGCATCAAAGTGGCATTGACACTTGAGGAAATTGCTGAAGGTGTCAATAAAAAAATCAAAGTAAAAAAGGCGATCAACTGCACAACGTGTGGTGGCAGCGGCGCCAAGAATGCATCTGCCAAACAGCAGTGTTCGACGTGCGGTGGTGCTGGTATGGTGCGTCAAGTACGCAATACTTTCTTGGGCACGATGCAGACGACAGCCGCCTGCCCCAACTGCAACGGTACAGGTGAAGTGATTACTGATAAATGTAATTCGTGCCGCGGACAAGGGACTGAACAGGCTTCAGAAACTATCGAATTTGATATCCCTCCAGGCGTTGAAAATGGTATGCAGCTTTCTCTTCGCGGGAAAGGCAATGCCGGCAAACGTGGCGGACCCAACGGCGATCTACTCGTCATCATCGAAGAAAAAGATCATACCTTCTTAAAGCGTGACGGGCAGAATTTACTATTTGACCTATATCTCAACTTTGCTGATGCTGCACTCGGTACACAAATCGAAGTACCGACACTGACAGGGAAAGTGAAAATCAAAATACCAGCCGGGACACAGTCTGGTAAAATATTCAGATTAAAAGGTAAAGGACTAAAATCTGTCAATAGCTACAGCGCCGGAGATCAATTAATTTATGTAAATATCTGGACGCCAAAAAAGACGAATGCAAAAGAAAAGAAAATCCTAGAAGAATTACGCGATATGCCTAATCTCCAACCGCAGCCTTCTAAAGCAGAAAAAGGATTTTTCGAAAAAATGAAAGAATACTTTAATAATTAAATTGAAGAGCTATAGGCATATAAAATTTTCGATTGTTTTCTTGATGACAGTAATCGTGGGCTCCTCTTTAGTCAGTTGCGGCGAACAACCTTTTTATTCTGAGTCAAAAGAAATAAACGAAAGTTGGATATCTACCGACTCGTTAGCGTTCAATATGCCGGCATCGGATACGAGTAACATTTACAATATGATGATTTCATTCGATCATACAGTCGACTATCCGTTTCAAAATATATACTTCAAGTTATCCACGACATTTCCGTCAGGTCGCTATGCCAGTGATATTATTAATATTAATCTGGCGGACAAAGCTGGAAATTGGTTTGGCCATTGCTCGGGTGGGACGTGTACTATTTCAACGCCTTTGCGTGATCCATTTTCGTTTTCTGAATCGGGCACGTATCGGATTAGCATTGAGCAGTACACACGCTCCGAAGCACTAAGCGGTGTGCGTCGAGTTGGATTAGAGTTATGGGAATAGTCGCGCGGAAAGTGCATCGAGAAACATTTGAATTATGCATTACTCATATTATGATGATCTTAACCACTTGCCGTACCAACTTTTTAGGCGCTGCTGATTTATACCTAGCCGATAGCCGTTAAATACGATTAAGTTTACTAGTTGCACCTTTAAATAGGAATTGTGTTGATATTTTCTCGCCGAAACCAACGCGTCATTTGGAATTAATTTATACTTATATAATTTTTTAGCACGCCAAAACAATTCGTAGTCTTCCATGATGATATGATCATCCTGAAACCCACCTAGTGATTCGAATACCGATCGCTTTATAAAAAGTGTTTGGTCTCCACCGCCAATAACAGATGAATCGCGTCTTGTAAATTTTGCATTAATTTTTAATAATGTAGATGGACTGTCAAACCGATATGAAAAACACCCAAAATCGAATCCTTCATCTAGGGCGATAAATATATCGTCAATAAATGACTTTGGCGGGAGTACATCGGCGTGAATAAAATATAATATATTATGATTAGTTTTTTCGGCACCTACATTCATCTGACCGGCACGCGAACGTATTTTTGATACAATACAATCAAAACCAAAATTTGAAATAACCGTCTTTGATTGATCTGTGCTTTGTCCATCGACAAATACAATCTCACCGATTCGATCATCATCTCGCTGAGCTTCCGATAAGAATTCGCAGAGACGAGCTACGAGTTTTTCTTCATTGAAAATTGGCACAACTATGCTTAATTTATCCATCAGTTACAAGCCCATTCAAATGATGAAATATCAGACCAGTTGTTCTCGTCGCTGTAGTGCCACCATTCGGTTCGAATATGCTGAAACCCATGTGAGGCCATGGTCTCCTTCAATATACGACGACGTTGTAGGATGTCCACAGGTAAATCAGTAAAATCATGATATGCACGTTTCCCAAAAAAATCGAATGGCGTACCCATATCCAATTCTTTGCCGTTGAGATCAGTGAGGGTCACATCAATGGCATGACCGCGATTGTGCATGGATCCTTTCTTTGGATCAGCAACATACATGGGGTTTGGCACAATACTCCACAGTTTTTCTTGTGCTGGATGTGGGCGATAACAATCAAATAATTTTATTCCATAGTTCTGCCGTTTTAAATCAGCCACAATATTTTCAAATGCCTTCAACGATGAGCGCCGGATAAAACACCTCGGGCAATCATAGATTATTTCTTTTGTGAAATTATTTGTGGTGGCGTATCGAATATCTAATTGAATATTTTCGGAGGGTAAAATTTTCGCCCATTGTAAAGTGTCATAATTAATTATTTCAAGATTGTGTAGCTCTATTTTTTTATTGATATTCTCATCAACGATCACAACGCTATCTTGGGAATCGTGCACATCATCGCCCGAAGTCGATTGCGGGCGGCAGCTAGTCAAAATTAATAAGATGAATATATATTTAATCATTGCAAAGCAATAAATTCATCTTCAGATAATATTTGAACCGTACCGAGGGATTGTGCCTTTTTTAATTTCGAACCGGCTTTTTCTCCTGCGACAAGTATATCAAGGTTTTTACTAACCGCACTTAAATTTTTAGCTCCTAATTGTTCTGCAATTTGCTGTGCTTCCTTACGCCCAATTTTCGTCAGCTTACCGGTGAATAATATCGTCTTGCCAGCCAACGGTCCGCTACTAAAGTCTTTTGGGCGATCGGCGTCGGTTTGTCTGACATTCACTCCTCTGGATTCAAGGCGTTCAAGAAGCTCGATGTTTTTCTCCATACTAAACCATTCGACGATGTTTTCTGCCACTACTGGACCTATATCTTTTAGTTCAGTTAATTTTTCTACAGACCAATCTCTCAAGTCTAATATATGTTCTATTTCTGCGGCCAATATTTTTGAAGCACGTTTCCCAAAATGGTGAATACTTAATCCGTAGAGCAATCGATAAAGCGGATTTGACTTTGATTTATTGACAGCACGTTTTATTTTCTCAGCCGATTTTTCCCCAAAACCTTCTAACGTTTCGATCTGGTCATAATCGAGATTATAAATGTCAGAAATATCTTTCAGCCAATGTAATTCGTGAAATTTTTCAACGATGGATTTTCCCATTCCATCGACATTCATGGCATCTTTTGACACAAAAAATATCATGCGTTGCAAATCTTGAGCTCCACATACACATGTCGGACATCGCCAGGCCGCTTCGTTTTCATCGCGTAGTAATTTTACATAGTCGGCTGGATTAGGATTAATAGGGCAGGTTTTTGGAAATAATATTTTAGTTTCATTTCCAGTGCGTAATTCAGGAAATGATTTTACTACATACGGTATGACGTCTCCTGCACGCTCGATGAGAATCGTATCTCCGAGATACAAATCTTTTTGATTGATAAAATCTTCGTTGTGCAATGAAATAGATGAAACTGTCACACCGGCCAAGGCCACCGGATCGACTTTAGCCACAGGGGTTATTGTTCCGATTTTACCGACTTGATAAACGACATCTTCGAGTGTCGTTGTAGCTTGCTTGGCTTTGAACTTGTACGCCATGGCCCATCGTGGATGGTGGCTTGTCTCGCCGGCACGTCGTTGCAGTTCAAAATCACTCACCTTCACCACCATACCATCTATTTCATAGGCATATGATTCCCGTTTTTCCTGCCAGTGAGCGCAAAAATCAATGACTTCTTGAATGTTTAAGCAGACTTTAGATTCATCCACCGGTACTTTAAATCCTATTTCATCTAATAATTGAATGGTGGCTGCGTGATTTTTAATACTTTCTTTGCCAGGACCATCAGCCGCAGCAATTTGATAAATAAAAGCATCTATTTGTCTCTTGACCGTTTCGGTTGGATCTTTTGTACGCAAACCACCTGTAGCTGTATTTCTCGGATTAGCGAATAAAACGTCGCCAGAAATCTCACGAGCTTTATTCATCTTGACGAATCGATCTTTGCGAATAATCGCTTCACCGCGCACTTCAACTTTGGTCAATCCATGATCACTAAACTTAGCCGTCAACGGTACGGATTTTATTGTCTTGATATTCGGTGTTATATCGTCTCCTGCCGCGCCATTTCCGCGCGTCGCTCCGCGGACTAATTGATCATTTTCATAAATAAGGACAATGGTACCTCCATCAAACTTTGGTTCGACCACATATTCTATATCACCTTCTTCCAGTGTGAGCTTTTTTATCTGTTTATCGAAATCTAGTAGATCTTCGGCATTGTAAGAGTTAGGGAGCGACAGCATCGGGCTCATATGCGTCACTGTCGGAAAATCACTGGTGAGGTCACTGCCTACGCGTTGTGTTGGAGACGATGAAATGATCCATTCGGGATGAGACGTTTCGGCATTCTCCAACAGCTTGAATAAAGCATCGTATTCAGCGTCAGCCAAGATCGGATCGTCTTTGACATAATAGCGCCATTCGTGAAAGTGTAGCAGCGCGACTAAATCCGCATAGCGCATCTGATCACTTATCACGTCCATCTTTTGAAACTGACGGGTTTGATCGATTAAATCCTTTTGATCTGTTTTTGAATACTTCACAACGGTGTTGTTATACGTTAGAATTTAGTGTGGCTAAAGTACGGATTGATCAGAGGTCTACAAAAAGATGAAATTCGAGTTCAGTACATTCAAAGAATCGACGATTAAACCCCTCAAATATTAATGTAAATAAAATGCTAGTTAGTTTGACGTAAATATTACATGAAGTCATAAGTATTGGATAATCACAAAACCAAAGACGATAACCTTCCATCGATAATCAACACCTCGGAACGTTAAATTACAAATCCCTACTTATTAAATCTGTACATTAGATTGTCCAATAGCTGAAAATTTATTGCGCAATACACTGTCATATATAAGTCTCTTTGTTGTTCTCTTTTTTATAGGGCGAAATCAGTTAAGTGCGAAATCAACTGATGAACTGCGCCATAATATTCAAATCATTTTTCCTTATGCTGCATGGGCGGATCAGCATACAGTTCAAATCCCCATCGAATTTGTTGGAAGGCTTCCATGTGTCAGGGCTTCAATAGATACCACATCCGGCCTTTTCATTTTCGATACAGGCGCTTCCGATTTAATCTTAAACGATTCATATTTTGGCGACCATAGCCGTCAAAGTGCTTCTTTATCGGCAGGAAGTACCGGCCAAATCATAGAATATGGCCATGAAAAAATCGATTCACTCACGTCCAATGGTTTCATCTTTAAAAAGCTAACAGGTAAACTGATCAATCTGACCCATATTGAAACATCTAAAAATACCCGGATTCTAGGAATACTCGGATATGACGTATACCGCGATTTCGAAGTATTCATTGACTATCCATTTCGCCAGATCATATTGACCAGACTTGATAAAAAGGGAAAACGAATATTCAGGCGAGGCATTATTGAACTGCCGAGCGACAGCGTAGAATTTTCACTGCATAAACATGTCATCGTTCTGGACGGATCAGTAAATGGGAAAAGGTTGAAATGGTCAATTGACACAGGTGCCGAAGTGAATTTACTTGACAAAAGGGTAAATCGACGCGTCCTTGACAACTTTGAGATCATCCGACGAGCAATCCTGATGGGAGTAGGAAACAAAAAAGTGGAGGTGATCGCAGGCCGTCTTGATGGTGTAAATTGCGGCCATGGTCAAACCTATCCCATGCGCACGTTGTTAACAAGTACAGACTATATTCGCGAGATGACAAACATTCGAGTGGATGGTGTTCTCGGTTACGAGTATTTGTACACAAAACGAATTTCAATTAATTATAAAACAAAAAAATTATTCTTCTATAAACATGCTATATTAAAACCATGAATTTGCGAATCGTCATATTATTTTTATTGAGCTACTTAAGTATTATTGTTGCAGCACAAAACGAATCGGCTTCATATTATTTTGAAGGAGATTATGTTGTATTTGAATTTGATGGTGCAAAATATCTCGAGTTGAGCGATAGCCTCGGAACAGATACAATGGCGTTTAGTGATTTGAATATTTCTATAGTTGAATTACAGCCAGGTACATCAGACTTTATGATTTATGGATGGGAGCTCTCTCATATTCGTGATCAGCAATTTCGATTAAAAAAGAAAATAGAATCGTTCGGTGAAAATTTCGACTGGGAGTTTCGTTATTTAATTAATCAGAAATACTGGGTGAAGCCTACGCTGCTCAATGAGGTGTTGGTGCGGCCACAAGATGTGTTGGCCGATTTATACGATTATGACCCTTATCACCTCCAAGAAGTTGATACAGGCGCTGTTCTATTTAGACTGGAAGGATTTACAGAGGCTAAAAATGTCATCTTGACTGGAACCTTTAATGGGTGGAAAGAACATCAAATAAAGATGAAATTTGCTAATGACGGGTGGGAAAAAAGATTGAAGTTAGATCGAGGCATTCATGAATATAAGTTTATTGTTGATGGAGAATGGATGCACGATCCTAATAATCCAAATAAGATACGCAATGAACATAGAACATTTAATTCTATTTTAAATAATGCTCCAAATATTAAATTGAGTCTAACAGGTTATACTGACGCCAAACGCGTGTATGTGGCAGGTACATTTAATAATTGGAAAAAGCGAAGTTTAGAATTACATAAGTCAGATGAAGGCTGGGAAATAAATTTACCTATCAATCCTGGCAAACATTATTATAAATTTATTGTTGATGGAAACTGGATGACAGATCCCAATGCCCTAGAAAATGAAACTGATATAGACGGGAATTTGAATTCTGTCTTATATATCCGATAGTTATTTTATCCAAATATGTGATACAAAAAGAATATTTGTATCAACACAAACAGTATCAGATACCAGACCCAAGAATTAATATTATCTTTCATGTTCAACATAGGCGCAATCCCTCTCATCGGGAAAAGTGCAACAGATGGAATATGCGCTCAATTCACCGATTCAATAGTATAAATTTAATCCCTACAAGGTGGATTATTTTATAAATTATAGCAAATCCTTGAATTTTCAAACGTGGTAGCATCAACCACATTACATTTGGAGTTTTCTCAAGCTAGACATGTTGCACATATCTGCATTGAATCTGATCACTGAGTACTCGAATGCTCCTGTATTCTATACATTTGCCACCCACAACCTTTTTATATACATAATCGTCTATACTTGATATGACTCGCACAGAACAATTGATAGAAGCCTTACAAGGTCAAATTTTGATCCTTGATGGGGCTATGGGGACGATGATACAAGGGTATGATCTGACCGAAGAAGATTTTAGAACAGATGCGTTCCGAAATCATACGATCGATCTCAAAGGCAACAATGATTTGTTGAGTCTCAGTCGTCCGGATGTGATTGAAGCTATACACAAAGCGTACATCGCAGCTGGTGCGGACATCATCGAAACAAATACTTTCAATGCAAATGCGATTTCGCAAGCCGATTATGATTGTGTTGAATTATCCTATGAAATCAACAAAGCCTCAGCCGAGATCGCTAGACGCGCTGCTGATTCCTGTACGGATCGTACCATATTTGTGGCTGGCGCACTTGGCCCGACAAATCGCACTGCCTCTATGTCCCCGGATGTCAATCGGCCCGGATATCGCGCGGTAACATTCGACGATTTGAAGACCGCCTATCTTGAACAAGCTCAAGGCCTCGCTGATGGTGGTTGTGATTTATTTTTGATCGAAACGATATTCGATACATTGAATGCCAAGGCTGCGATCTACGCGATCATGGAATTAAATGAGCAGCGTGGTACCGATTATCGCATGATTATTTCTGGAACGATCACTGACGCAAGTGGACGCACGCTTTCTGGACAAACCGTCGAAGCGTTCTGGATTTCTATAAAACACGCCGAGCCAATAGCGGTTGGGTTGAACTGTGCACTCGGAGCTAAAGAATTACGCCCACATCTGCAAGCGCTTTCCAAAATCGCCACTTGTTATGTCAGCGCCTATCCGAATGCCGGCTTGCCAAATGAACTTGGTGAGTATGATCAAGGTGCCGATGAAATGAGCTTATTGATTAAAGAATTTGCTACGGCAGGATTTGTCAATATAATTGGCGGATGCTGTGGGACAACGCCGGAACACATCGTCCGTATGAAAGAGGCTGTTGCAGAATTATCTCCTAGAGTCACTCCAGCGCCATCAGGTCAATCGAGCTACTCAGGACTAGAGCCACTCATCGTCCTTCCGTCATCCAATTTCATCAACATTGGCGAACGTACGAATGTGACCGGCTCACGTAAATTCGCTCGCTTAATTCGAGAGGAAAAATATGAAGAGGCACTCAGCGTAGCTCGTCATCAAGTTGATGGTGGCGCACAAATACTCGACGTCAATATGGACGAGGGATTATTAGAATCCAAAGAAGTGATGTCCGACTTTTTAAACATGATGATGGCAGATCCCGACATCGCGCGATTACCCATCATGGTTGATAGTTCAAAATTTGATGTCATCGAAGCCGGATTAAAAACTGTTCAAGGAAAATGTATTGTTAATTCAATTTCATTAAAAGAAGGCGAAGCTCCTTTCTTAGAGCAAGCTAGCATTATTAAAAAATATGGCGCGGCTACGGTCGTGATGGCATTCGATGAAAAAGGTCAGGCCGATTCAATCGAACACAAAGTTGCTATCTGCAAAAGAGCATATGATTTATTAATCGAGAAATTAAATTTTGATCCGACGGATATTATTTTCGATCCAAACATATTTGCCATTGGGACAGGAATTGAAGAACACAACGAATATGCTATTAATTTTATCGAAGCAACCCGAAAAATAAAAGAATTATGTCCGGGTGCGAAAGTGAGCGGGGGCGTGAGCAATGTTTCATTTTCTTTTCGAGGAAACGATGCTGTGCGCGAGGCTATTCATACCTCGTTTTTATATCACGCCATAAAAGCCGGTATGGATATGGGGATTGTCAATGCCGGTATGATCGAGGTATACGAGGAAGTGCCAAAACCTTTAATGGAACATGTTGAAGATTTAATATTCAATAAACGTCCAGATGCGACGGATCGCTTGATGGAATTAGCAGCTACACTAAAAAGTGGAGGGAAAAAACTGGTAAAAGATGAAACTTGGCGCGAAGCAGATGTTGAAAAAAGACTCGCCCACTCACTTGTCAAAGGAATTACAGATTATATTATTGAAGATACGGAAGAGGCACGCCAAAAATTAAAACGTCCGTTGTTGGTTATCGAAGGTCCATTGATGGATGGCATGAATATCGTTGGTGATTTATTTGGTTCAGGAAAAATGTTTTTGCCACAAGTTGTAAAAAGTGCACGCGTGATGAAAAAAGCCGTTGCTTATTTACAACCGTACCTCGAAGCTGAAAAGTCAGAAAGTGCACCATCTAAAAAAGGGAAAATATTAATGGCGACGGTAAAAGGCGACGTTCATGATATCGGGAAAAATATAGTCGGTATCGTATTGGCTTGTAATAATTATGACATCGTCGATCTCGGCGTCATGGTGTCTGCGCAAAAAATACTTGATACGGCGCGTGAAGAGGAAGTCGATATTATAGGTTTGAGTGGATTAATCACACCGTCCCTTGATGAAATGGTGCATGTAGCATCAGAAATGCAGCGGCAAGATTTTAATATTCCTCTGCTAATAGGAGGTGCCACGACAAGTCAAACCCATACGGCATTAAAAATCGAACCTGTGTACGAAGGGGCCACAGTGCACGTGCTCGATGCTTCTAAAAGTGTTGGTGTTGCATCGAAACTTTTGAGTAAAGAAGCCGATGTCAGCGATACATTTCAAAAAGAGATCACAGCGTTATATGACGACGTGCGCGTCCGTCGTGCTCAAAATCAAAATGCCCGACGTATGATCGGTATTGAGCAGGCCCGAGAAAATAAATACACGTGCGATTGGGATAAATATGAAATCTTATTTCCAAGAAAAGTTGGCGTTCAAACATTACTTGATTTTCCTATAGACAAAATACGAACGTTTATAGATTGGTCGCCATTCTTTTGGAGTTGGGAAATGAAAGGAAAGTATCCAAATATATTATCTGATAGTAAATATGGAATTGAGGCAACAAAACTATTTAATGACGCCAATGAAATGCTCGATAAAATAATCGAAGAAAAATGGTTGACCGCTAATGCGATCTTCGGTCTCTTTCCGGCGAACGCAATTGATGATGATGTACATTTATTTGATACAAAAGATCAAGAAAAACAAATTGCAACATTTTCATTTTTACGCCAGCAATCTCAAAAAGCTGCGGGGCGCGCAAATTATTGTCTCGCGGATTTTGTAGCACCTTTGGAATCGGGAAAAATTGATTACATGGGATTGTTTGCTGTCACCTGCGGTGGAAAAATAGAAGAAAAAATTAAGGCATTTGAGCAAGACCACGATGATTATTCGGCCATTTTACTAAAAGCTGTGGCGGACAGACTTGCCGAGGCATTCGCTGAATTACTCCACCATCAGGTGCGTACTGACCATTGGGGATATGCATCAGACGAAAAGCTCTCAAATGAAGAGTTGGTCAAAGAAGTATATCAAGGTATTCGACCTGCTCCGGGATATCCGGCATGTCCGCACCACTTATCGAAACAGACTTTATTTGATTTAATGTCTGTAGAAGAGAAAACGGGTATTGAATTGACTGAATCTATGGCCATGTATCCAACGGCGTCCGTTTCCGGTTTTTATTTTAGTCATCCGGATAGTCATTATTTTGCGATAAACCACATTAAACCTGACCAGCTCGCGTCATATCATGAACGCATGACCACATCTGGAAATTTCGAAGGTCGTGTAGACGAAATTAAGCGCTTCGTTTCGGCGGAAGTTATTTCGTAAAAGTTAGGATCAGATGAAAATTTACAACCAGACCTGAGAGCTGCATGTCAAAGTCATGTAGACCTCTGAGCTGGATCATGAAAATATAAACTACAAGCATCGAGCAAGATAAAAAAATTCAAGAATTAAATTTTACATTTTAATTCAACTTCGGATTTTAGTTCATATTTCAAGGCAGGCTCCGTGGTTTGACTTGCTTTGCAACCCAACTCACGGGTTCCTTACATTAATAAAATAATAAACCCCAACTATTTACACAGTCGGGGTTTAATATTTTTATTTACGCTTCAAAAATTCTAATTACATCCACCATCATCAGTTTCGAATTGAGCACCTAACTCCACTTCAAAATCTGGTAATAAATCAACTTCTCCACCGCTATTAAATATTACATTATTCGGATTTTCAATCAATCCGGAAGAAGTGATTAATGTCGATGCTGAATACACACCCGATCCTGGTATGCCATTAATCGACAACGTCGTCGGACAGGCTTGACCATCATTAATCTCAAGTGCATAATCACCTGAATTAGTCTGAAATCCTTCCACAACAATATAATATGTTGAATTAGGAGAAACTGTCGTAGCAATAGTTGAAAATCTGTTATTCCCATTTAATGTAAAAATACATGCCGGATCAGCATCATCATTAAATGCTACGATGTTTTGAGCTGAATCCAATAAATATATGTACGTATCGAAAAGCGTTTGACCAGTACATGTGGATATGTATAATGAATCAGTTTGAGCCACTAGCTCATATATGATATCGTTCGATGCTTGACCTGTATATTCATTTGTCAAACATGAAAGGTCCGTGCGGTTCATATCGATATATGGCAATGAGTTTACTTCTATTGCACTCGCAAATAAATTACCTGGGTAGTTTGAACAATCCGTCGTAAAATTAAATGGCCCGGTCCAACTCGAAAATCCTGTACCACATGTACCACGAATGTACACGGCATAATCATTTGCTTGTGTAAGACCTGTCAACATATAGCTTGTTCCTGTCAGTCCTGTGAACGTTGGTACGCCTGTAAAAATATCACCGCCTGTTAAGTCAACAAACTCTATTTCTGTTCCATCATTCACAGGGTTGTTTGTCCAGTTAACCGTCGCAGACGTTTCTAGAATATTCGCAATGGAAACACTAGATTTTACTGGACATTCACTGTTTGGCACGAGCGATACGTCGTCAATCGCCATATCCGATTCGAAATTGGGTCCTGCTATACCTTGAAATCTAAATTGCGATGGACCAGTATATCCGAAAAGATCAATTACGACTTCTATCCAAGCATCGCTGTGCGCCCCCTGCACTTCTCCGGTTTGACTCCAAAGATTATTCCATGTTGCGCCTCCATCGTTTGAGATATCGACGTTTAATGTTCCCATATCATCACCAAACATGTGATAGAAAAATGAGAGTTCTGCGTCACCTATGACATCAAGATCAAAACATGGAGAAATAACATTTGATACGAGGTTAAATGTTTGGGAAGCCTCTATGTACAGATAGTTTCCTAAGTCATTTGGATTATCACCATCTGGTCCAGTGAAGTCAGAAGGGGTACCACCATTATTGACACGCCAGTCATTTCCATCACCTGGATCTTGAGTCCATCCACCGCCGAAATCGCAAATCTGCGGACCGCTTGTTGTGGCACAGGTGGCATATGAGTTAAAATCATCAGTCCATGGAATAACGGAAATACAACCTATCGTGGTAAATGTCTCAGGGCCTCTCCAAGCACTAGAATCTCCTGAACAACGTTTCCTGATATAGGCTTCATACTGATTTCCTTCCAGCAGTCCCGTGAATGTGTATTGGTCACCTGTTACACCAGTGACTGTCGGTGTACCTGTGAAAGACCCACCATTAGACAAGTCCACGAGCTCAAGTTCATAGGAGTCGGCTGCGACATCATCCCATAAGAGTGTCGCTTCGTCGCCTGTGACCGCGCCGGTAGTAAAATTATTTGGTGCCAAACAAACAAGTCCATCGTCTATTAAGATATCATCAATTGCAATATCACTGGTAAAATTGGTTCCGGTTGTTCCATTGAATCGATACAAAATGGTTTGACCACAATAAGTGGACAAATCAACTGTCGCTTGATTCCATACATTTCCCTGATCGCCACTAACTGTAAATATCGGTGCTAGCCATGTATCGCCATTGTCAGTTGATACTTGCACATTTAGCGTACCCATCTCGAGACCTAGCATATGATATCTGAAAAGTAAAGTTGCATTTGAACAACCTGCCAAATCTGTCGGAGGACTCACCAAATTGGCAGTCATAGTCGGGAAGTTTGGATTACTCGCTTCGATATACATGTAAAATGATCCTTCGAAAGCTCCATCAGGCCCGGTGCCATTAGAGGTTGTTCCTCCAGTTTGTCTATCCCAATCGATATCATCGTTTATAGAATTACAGAAATCGCCTTGTCCACTCTCAAATCCTTCAGCAAATGGTATGGTAACTGCTGGCACATTGAATGGACAAGCGTCTCCATTAATGATATCTGTAGCGATAGAGCGTTGTCCTTCGGCGGCACCAGTATTTGCTGAAACACTAAACCACAGTCGCTCGCCCATTGGCACACCCGCGGCATTGTAAGAATTTGTTGCTGAAGTCCCGTGAAGTTCCATTTTTTTCGCTCCAAGCAGGTATATATTGTAAGACGTAGCTCCAGACACGGCGTTCCAAGAAACATCGACACTACTACCCGGGCCTTCAACCAGCGAGAGTCCTGTTGGAACTTGGTGAATAGAGAAGGGTTCATCTGACTCGCCAAATTCGGCACCTCTTGTCACACGAACTAAGCAATTTCCTGAAGTTACACTAGGTGGTGTCCAATCAACACCACGCTCATCCGCGGCAACATTCGATGCTATGTTCAGCCAGCTACCACCGTTGTTAGTCGAGTATTCGACGTCAAACGTGCCAGAATCTTCGAATGCATCCCAATGAATGCGTTCTTCAACTCCAGGCACCAGTTTTTCTCCTCCAAATGGGTAAGTGACGGTAACGCCTGGATGAATGAATGACCAAACTAAAAAGTACTCTTGTGGACCTTGTGGTATTGCAAATCCGTCGACGTTCACCGTGTAAGTCCCTGCTGAAGGTGTTGATATAGCTACTTGTTCTACGTTATTCAAGTGATCAACCCCATTTCCCGCTGGAAGATCGAGTGTCACAGGATTGGGAGTAGGATCTAGTAAATAAGGTAAATAGTTGTTAGATGAAGGGTCATCGACCGTCATATCAAGATCATTGACCAAAGCTGGGTCTGCACTCGGTGATGCTTCTGGATCGTTCCAATAGATCATAAATCGAACTTGACCCACACCAGATGGCACACTTATATTATGCGAGTTAGAACCTCCATTCGATATCGTATGAACACTGTAATGATTGCTATCCAAAATCCGATATGCTCGTTCTGCGTGTATTGTTCCCCAGCCAAATTTGTAGTCGGGTCCCACGTTTCCATAATCTTGCGCACTGTTTAGCGCACACGCTTTAATTAACGCGGCAGGAGCCGTTGTTCCATTGATGTCTTCATAGGCATGATACAGTTGTGTAAGATTACCGGCGGTACTTGGTGCGGCCGCTGAAGTACCTCCAAATGGACTGTACCCATTATTTGGATCAGTACTAATCTGTCCTTGTCCATGTCCGGCTAAATCAGGCTTGATTCTGCCGTCATGTGCTGGACCGCGACTACTTGAACCTACCAATTCACCATCTCTAAATAAGTTAGCAACTGCGATGACATTTTTCCCCTGCTTATGACCTCCTGTCACATTCCCCCACTGGTTTCCAGCGCCATATCCGCAATCATTATTGTTAGAATTTCCGGCGGAGAAAACATGAAGCAACGTTGGATTATCATGCGCCATTTCATCAACGGTCACTGTCGTTGTCGTATATCCAGCATTACATCCGTTAGAATACGAGCTATTTGTGATCACGATACCACTGTCTTGATGCAAGTCCAATGTATTATCCAAAAATGTTGATAAATAATCAATCACATAGACATCAGCGCATGAGGCACTCGCAATTACCGTTGGATCAAGGTTCCCAGCTGCTGCCCAAACACCCGCGACTCCATCGCCATGAGTTCCTCCACCGCCGTTGTTTGGATCATTCCATAGGCGACCTTTGTAATCGATATGTGGACCTACGTCACCATCATCCCGTACCAATACCTTTATTCCTTCGCCATCATAAGACTTGCCATATGCTCCTGTTAGGTGATTGTCAAGCATATTGCCACGTTGAAGCCCTCGTCCTTCGACTGACTCAGGCTCTCCTATAGGATCCATGAGTTCGACATAGCGTACCCACGGTTGATCAGCTAGTCGAAGTGCATTATCTCTATCCAAAGACAGAAAGATAAATCGATCATGGTTTGGGCGCTCTATGTTATAGGCACCAAGCGCTTCGATATTATCAAAATGTCCGTCAATAGAAATTCCAGGCATGACCAAAACCTTGAGGTCAATTCCTTTTCCATCTTGTGCATACTCCGGGATATTTTCATCCATTATCCGTGTGTCAACCTTGGTCGGTCGATCCAGTGGCTGAATAGACCGCACACCTTTTTGATATAGATAGTCGATATCAGTTTCCGTAGGAATAGACATCAAATAGCAGTATTGTGGAACATATTCTATAATCTGAATACCTCTTGATTCTAGGTCTTTTCGTTCGTCATCCGATGGAATGGCATCGAATTGTACCCATCTATAAGCCATAGAATTCACGGATGGTCCGGATAAAACAGATTCAGCTTGGGCGTTCGCAAAAACATTTTGTTCAAATTGTCGATCTCCAAATTCGAATTGCACAACCGGTAGCTGCTGAGCGGTAGAATGTTGAAAAAAGCCGAGTGTAATCAGTAAACAAAGCGTAATGAGACGGTAATAAGTTTTCATATCAGTTTTTTAAAATTTTCAAATCAAAAGCAGGGTTTCGCCGAATGCGATTAAGAATAGGTTGAACTATGTGTAGAATAACAGGCAAATAGAGTGTACTACCTAAAATAGATACTGTTTTCTGCACTATCGCTGCTCTAAAATAGCCTTTACATCTTAAAAGTCAGTGTTATAATGTGCCAAAGGTCAACGTTTTTATACATGATGAAATAAAAATACCGTGTTCCCTCTAGCTCATCAGTTGCTTTGTTATCGCACGAGATTTACTGTGACAAATGCAAGCACAGTTAGTTATGTATATTCGTGATAAACTATATGACTATGACTCCAGAAGAATTTAATACCTATCGCAGTCGGATGAATGAACGAATTTTATCGGAAGATAATAAGGTCATGAAACGTTTTTTCTCGCTAGATGGACAGACGTATGCAGAAGGTCACCTTCCTGTCAAAACCAAAGAGATGCTTGGTCTGGTGTCATCGATGGTCCTGCGCTGCGACGATTGCGTCAGATATCACCTCGAAAAATGTCACGAAGAAGGATTGTCAACACCTGAGTTGATGGAAATATTGTCGATTGCTAACCTTGTCGGAGGGAGTATTTGTATTCCACATACGAGGCGTGCGATCGAATATTGGGATTTGTTGTTGACCAAAACCTGATTGAATGCACATTACATATGGGATTCTCCAAACCAATGAAAGCCTGCTCAATAAATTTTACGTAGTTTAGTATAACCCAAAAATCCAGGATTATGAAATTGTTGATAATTATTCTACTTATTGTTATCCTATTAGTACTCCATTCAAGATATAAAAAATTAGAAAAAATTATTCTAGCAGCCTTGAATAAAAATAAATTTAAGCTGCCAAACGAAATAATTTTAAATACTCAAAATCTAAATGCAACTCAAATAGCGGATGCGAATACTTGGTTTGCAAATAAAGGCTATTCATTACGACGAATTTTTACGCTACCAGGAGTAGTTCAACTAAATCTTTTTTCGAGGCCTGGTAACACAGGAGGATTGCTTCTTGATTTATTAACCAAAGGAGAAGATGCGGAATCTGCTCCGGACGAAGCTGTCATCGATTTGGATGGAGTTCAATATGGTGATATAGAAAACGACTTTCTGGTATTATTTCCCGAGCAAACCATCAGTCTTCCTTCAGGTGCTGGGTTGTTTAAAAAATGTCAACCTCAAGTAGTATCTAAGCCCACTAATGATCCACAAATGAATAGCAACGATTATGAGGATAGCAGCGATTCCAAAATGCATCGTTCAAAAATAGAAAAATTCGACCAAAAAAGGACTAATATTAATCCTTGTCTAAAAATTGGACAAACAAATTTTAAAGAAGACTCCGATGGGCCCTCTTTGACATTTAATCAGCCTGCCACTGCAGATGAGATTCAAATAGGACTTATCGATTCAAAAGCAAATTTTTCTGCATTTTCGGAATTTGAAAAAGTAGCTGCACCACACGATATATATCTAGGCTATTTGGCCGATCCATCAAATGACTTCACTGGCCTGCAGCTTGGCACGAACGACGAACATGGCACATTCATGGCCAGCATCATGGCTAATCAATATGCTGGATCCAAAACTATGAAAATCAGAAACTATCCATTTCACGATGGAAATACTGGACACTTAATGGAATTGATTGCAGGTATTTACAGTGCCATAGAAGCCGACGTGGACATTATCAATCTGAGTTTGGGGTATCAATCAGATGCATCACACCCACTTTTGAACGAAGCCATCAAGGCCGCCGGGTCTAAGGATATTTTAATCGTATGTGCAGCAGGTAATTTTAATTCAAATAACGATGTCAACCCATACTGGCCGGCAAATTTCAGCGGCTTATCACATGTCATCACTGTCGCTGCGGTCACATCCACAGGATCAGCCTGGAAGCCAAGTGCTACCGAGGGCACTAACTTTGGAAACCTGCGCGTGAACCTTGCAACCGATGGTGATCGAGTGGAGGGCTTTATTGATGGCAGCACGGAAAAGCTTCTATCAGGAACTTCGTGCGCTACAGCAGTCTTATCTACCATCGCCGCTGAAGTTAAAAGCAACAATCCAGCTATGACTGCAAAGGAACTTAAATTAGCGCTTTTGGCGGAGATTGACGCTGGAGGTGGTATATTTTCTGTTCCAAATATTAGTGCTTAGCAACAATCAATATGTTAAATATTCACTTTTTTAAACATTAACATTTTGTGTTATTGTATATAAGATAGCGTAGGAATTATACTTGAACATATAATTATTGCAATTAATACGTTCGGACATGTCATATATAATTTTAAATAATATTTTTATTTTTCATATGTCTTTTCTTGGCTTGATTTTTGTGGCTTTTTGATCAGGTTTATTATCGAAACGTTATCGTTTATACTATTCTAAAATAGACTGCGTTTTGAGTTTGCTTAACCACGAAAAATCAAATTTTATGAAATACTCAATAGTTTTTCTTTTTATCGTTAGTATTTGCTTTATCGGATGTAATAACGACGACAGCTTTTCAGCAGGATTTACAGAGATGATTGAATACGATTATTTCTATGAAACAGATCCGACTATTACAACCACCCCTATTAATCAGAGTAATCATGTACAAGTGGGTAATGCCATTGCCATGGACGATGGTGATGATGTGATTATCTCCATTGATGGCATTCGGGTTCAAACCGATGATTCCAACTATGAAATAAAGCAATTCATCGTGGAAGAAGATGATGGCTCAGGATATCGAGAAGAGTTTGAATTCAATGTACTCTCTGACAATGTGAAAACTGATATTGCATCTATCCTCGTGCTCGATATGAGTGAGTCTGTAGAGTCAATCAGTGATGAATTGAAATCTTATGCTAAAGACTTTGCATCAACAATAGTCAATAGTTCGTCAAACTCTGTTGTATCCATCGTATTTTTCAGTGCGCGGGATGAAATAGAAGCGACACCATTTTTTGGTTCTTCTGATATCTCTCGGATTCATTTGGCCATAGACGGATATAATAACTTTCTTAGCAAGACAGCGCTGTATGAAGCGACGAACCAAGCTATCGATTTGATGGATGGATTAACATTTGACGGTGAAAAGTCAATTGTCGTATTCAGTGACGGTGGTGATAATGATAGCGACAATCCTACGGCACAAGTGGATACGATAAAAGCTTCGGATACCAACCGGTTTACTATAGGCCTAAGAGGAAATGATTTCGTGGAAAACCACCTCAAGAATATATCATCAAGTAACGGACAACATGTCGTAGCCGAAACTCCCGATCACCTTCAGCAAATCTTTAGAAGGATTTCGCTGGGAGTTGTATCAATTTACAATTTGAAATATCCGCGTTCGAATCAAAAACTAAATCAAAGCGAACAGATTAAAATTCGTATTCGGATGGTGTCCGAAAGAATTTAAATCTCCGATCAGACGCCTTAGATTAAGCTTAAATGATGAATACTACTTGATACATCATAATCGACTATATTAGCGAATGCGTCGGTGGTATATCATTTTATTAATCCTCGTTTGTACTCAATCAATATACGGACAGTGTTCGTTCGGATCTTTTGCTGCCATGATATCCTCGAATAAGGATATTCCTGCTGGCTGTCTGACTGAAATAAGTTCAAGAAATAATTTAAAGGATACATCGTCACAAGACAGTATCCGTTTACTGATTTCCAATATTACAAAAAGCCGCACTACGAATAAAGGTTATATCGAAGCGGTCAGTACTTGGCTAGGAGACAACCCACGTACAAATCATTTGATCGCAGAATCCCAGTATGCCTTCGGATTAAATAATTTTTTAAAAAAATCATATACTGAGGCGATTGAGCATTTCAGATTAGCATTGGCCAGATGGGAAAACAGTGCGTATCCCGATTCGTCTCAAATGGGCAAAAGCCACTTAAATATCGGGGTTTGCCACTATTTACTTTCAGAAATCGATTCTGCGGAATATTATTTAAATAAATCTTTAGAGAAACGTTGGGGTATCCCTTTGCGAAATGAGGCAAATAGCTATCGTACTTTGGGATTACTATATAAGGAAAATGGGAACTTCACACAATCAGAGCAATACTTCCTGCTCGCTGCCAATACCTATAAAGCGGCTGGGCGCGATTCAAGCGATATTGCGATTAAAATTATTCGAGAACTTGGAAAGTTGAATTACAAATATGAAAACTATGAAGCCAGTGAATCTTATGCCCGCGATGCGATTGGTATTTTATCGAATTCTGAAAATCCAAGCGCCCTCATTTTAGCACAAGCTGATCTCGCACGCTCTTTAAATATGCAAAAACGATTTGATGAATCAATACAAATAAATAACGATATTTTATCAAAGACTCCATTCAATAAAAAGCCACAGGAATATATTCGACATTCTATCAATTTACTGGGTTCGTATTTGGATCAACGTGATGTCGAAAGGTCAGTTACCCTATTGAATAACATTGACAGTCTATTAGTACTCCAACCAAATTCTCGTTTCGAAAGCATTGCAGAAATGAATTGGGGACAGTATTATCGCAAGATAGGCGATTATGACAGAGCTATTCAAACACAAGAGCGCGTGCTCGCCAAATCCTGTGAAATAACAATAGATTCTCTATGGCATGCGAATCCATCAGACTTAAAACCAGAACTCCTAAAACCCACCATTTCTACGTTGATGCGCTTAGCTGTCATCTATCGTGATCGATACCGATCGACAGAAAACCCGTCAGATATAAAGCTGGCGATGCGCATATATCAAAAAGTCGCTGATATTTTAGATGCGTTTAAAGCCAATCAACTCAATCCTAAACTTACAGTCAATCTCGGTGCCCTCAATACAGATTTATTAGAAGAGGTATTAACACTGATCGATGACTTGCCAGATCAGCCCGAATTATTTTATTCATATTTCGAAAAAGCAAAGTCTGCATCATTGCTAGCTTCTATTCAATTGGCTGATATTATCGAAGATCGTGGATTAAATTTCAATGAAATTAATAAAATTAGTCAGATTGAGGATAGCATCAATGCTTTACAATTGAATTCTATGAATAATAGTTATGATCAAGAAGAACAGTTGGAAATAGATCAAAATATTTTATCGCTAAATAAAGAACTTCTATCCTTACAAAAAGAATTAAATAAAAAAATATATAGCCAAACCAGTTTGCAAACACTTTATGAGCATGTCAACCTAAGCGATCTTCAAAGAGCATTGGCCACTGAGACCGCGATGATTTCATATTTTATGGCAGAAGAAACACCATTCTTGTATGCCATGGTTATCACATCAGATACAGTTCGACTACAAAAAAAACGACTATATCAATCGTTTGAATCTGACATTCGCTTTCTTATTGACGCGTCACATACAACTACGGCTCATCAAGATGCATGGGTTACCGCTAATCGACGAGTATCAAACATTTTACTGGATAGCATATGGACGGATTTGCCGGATCGGATTATTGTACTCCCAGATAATATCTTGAATTATATACCATTTGAGATCTTACTCACTGAAAACCCGTCTCCAACATCAGAATATCATCAGTTTCCTTATTTAATTCGCGATAAGATTATCAGTTATGATTTTTCGGCTTCGATTTGGCATGCAATGGTTCAAAAGAAAAATGATGGGCGGGGAATTCTTACCATGGCCCCTGATTTCTCACCTGATCAATCACCGCATAGTGAAATTGACACCACAGTCTCTCCCCTTGCAAATAATAAAGACGAGATTAAATTAATCAAATCGATTTGGAATAATGGCAGATCGATAACCCCGACAAATAAAGAAGAATTTATTTTTGGAGCAGAACGAGCAAGTATCATACACTTTGCCGGACATGCCTTTTTGAATGATGTCGATCCTGACAATTCTTATTTGGCTTTTTCGAGACGTAAATCAATAGATCATAAATTGTTTATTCGCGAAGTGTATAATATTCGTACACAGGCCGACATGGCTGTTTTGAGTGCCTGTAAAACGGGTCAGGGCGAAATCAAAAAAGGTGAAGGCGCCATGAGTATGACACGCGCATTTGCCTACGCAGGAACCAAGAGTTTAATTTATTCGCTTTGGGATGTCAATGATGCTGCGACAAAATCTATCATGTCTGATTTTTATGCTGGCCTGAAGACGGGCGTGCCCAAAGACGTTGCACTGAGTGACGCTAAGCTATCGTATTTAGAAAATTCTGTCGGACGCACTCAACACCCCTATTTTTGGGCAGGAATCATAGCTATGGGAGACATGTCACCTCTGCCAAATCATACAATCGCTTGGTATTGGTACGTTCTAGCGTCAATCCTGATTCTGACGTTGATCTACATTATTTTCTTCCAGAAGCCATTTAGAACTGAGAAAGCGACGGCCTAGCAACCTTAATTTTCATAGACATTCACATATCCTTAAGAATTATTTTATCACATCATGCGTTGAACGATTTATGAAACCTATTATATACAGTCTCTTATTCATATTTGCGATTTCCTCAACGGGTATAGCTCAGTGTTCTTCGAAGGCTGAGAAATTGATAACAAAGGGAAAAGCCGAGCAATTTACCGATCCCGATGAAGCTATACAATACTTAAACAAAGCTGTTGACATTTGCCCTGATTCGGAAAAAGCATTGTTCATGCTCGCTGATATTTACAACAAGAAAAAGGCGTATACAGAAGTCATAAATGTTTTAGAAAAATATTTATCACAGAATAAAAATCCAAGAGCAAACTATTTTATAGCTGAAGCTTATCAAAATAATTATGATTTTAATTCAGCAATTGAAAACTATCAACTTTATTTAGATAGTGATCATTCGAGCCGCACATTAAATTTAAGAGCATTGACGAATATTGAACATGCCAAGTTTGCTCTTGAATCATATGACCAAGCGCCCGAAATAGAATTCAACGCCCTCCCTAAATATATTAATTCCAATCATTCTGAGTATTTACCTATCATGACGGCTGACGAAAGTCGGATGGTGTTTACGCGTCGGATAGGTGGCAATGAGGATGCGTATTACTCAGCTAAAAATGATGTAGGCGAATGGACAGAACCGACACTTGTAAGTGGATTGCCCGCTCAGTTTCGAAAAGCCGCTTTAAGTATGTCTATAGACGGTAATATGTTAGTTTTTGCCATGGCTGATGATCCTCAAGGTATGGGGAATTTTGATTTGTATTACATGGAAAATACGAATGGGACCTGGACTCGGCCAGTCAATTTTGGACCCCTCGTAAATACGCGCGGTTGGGAATCTCAACCTTGCATTAGCGCTGATGGGCGCACAGTGTTTTTTTCATCGGATCGCAAGGGTGGAGAAGGTGGAAATGATATCTGGAAGACCAAGAGACAGTCGAATGGGAAATGGTCAAAACCCACTAATTTAGGTCTCGACATCAACGGACCCAAAAATGAAGAATCGCCATTTATTCATCGCGATCAACGGACATTATATTTTCGATCAAACAGTCATCCTGGACTCGGTAGTTCAGATATTTTTATGAGTTGGATCATCCAATTTAAAAAATGGGTAACTCCGGTAAATTTAGGTTATCCTATAAATACCATTGGTAATGACGGTAGTCTATTTGTTACACTCGGTGGTGACTCCGCTTATATTGCATCAGACGTTATACACAATCCACCGAAAGATCATACGAAGCAAGAAATTTCTAACAACATTGATATTTACCAATTTCCATTAGCCGAAAAATATCGTCCCATAAAAACCACGTACGTGCGCATGGCATTTATTGATGCGATGAGTCGAGAGCCAATTATTCCAGAATTATTATTGCTGGATACCAATACTTCAGACACACTGTATTATGGAATACCCAATGATCAAAATCGGGTAATGCTTTGCCTTCCTATGAATTCATCGTACGCCCTCACTGTCAACAATGAAAAATATCAGCCATATTTTGAACGATTCGAACCTGAAACAGAATATTGGCCAAATGAACCACAACAAAAAATCGTATCTCTTCATAAAGTGCCAGATGTTAATACGACTATTGAATCCGAACCAGTCGTTTTAAACAATGTACTATTCGAAAGTAACTCGGCGATTCTGGCGACAAATTCTACGGCAGAGCTAGATCAACTGGCTCGATTTTTAAATCAGAACGTAGCCGTCAAGATTGACATTCGGGGACATACGGACAATGTCGGAGACGACGATTCAAACTTGAAGTTGTCTCGAGACCGGGCCCAGTCAGTGTATGCTTATTTAATTGAAAAAGGCGTGAATGAGTCCAGGTTGTCTTATCAAGGATTTGGCGAGCAAGCACCAATTGCAAGCAATGATGATCGTGCTGGTCGAGCTCAAAATCGGCGTACGGAGTTTGTGATTATTCGATAGTACGCTTAGTGTATGTGGCGTGCCGACCGAATGGAAGGCATGAACATCATACACATTGTTCTCACGTGGCTTTTTTCATTTTTCTTTTAAGTCCAATTAGTGTCAATACTCCAATTGGCAACAATAATATCCATTGTGGAGCAAATTTTTGAATATATATTCCAGAAAATACAAAGGGTATTGAGAAAAGAATATAAATAATCCCAATATATTTTATTATTCCTAAATTAGTTGATTGATTTTTCGAAAATCCACTTTGCAGTAAATAATATGAAGTAGTGAATAAAACAATCGTTACCATATGCCAAACACCTAGCCACTCGGCTTGTGATTGTTCAAGTAAATTACTTTTCAAAAGAGGATTTACCAAATCTATTTGTCCACCAATTGTATGAAGGACCGCAGTAAAGAGGTTCAGTAGTCCTGCAATTGTCCAAATAATATTTTTCTTATTCATCTTCTGTTTTTAATTTGATAAAGTGATTCACTTCACTAATTACTTTTTGTAAGTAATCCCTATTTTGTTTTTTATATCTAATCATTTCGTGATATCCAATTAGGTATTTGTAGAAGAGAAGTGATTTTGTTTTTGCCGTTTCGCTATTATATCCTATTTCTTCAAGGAGGAATGACATAAAGTCTATTCTTTCACAATCAATCTTGTCAATTAGATTTTGTATTTTCTTCTTATCCCGGGAATATCTCTTTAGATAAAATATGAAGTCAAGATTCGAATCTTTCTTAAATACAATTTCTATGAGTTTTAATATTTTATCTTTTGCAGTGGATTGTTGATTGGTTTCAGTTATAATATGGCTTGTGTCAATATTTACCCAATATTCGACTAAACAATCAATAAATTCTGCCTTAGTTTTAAAATGCCAGTAAAAACTTGATTTATTACAACTGAGTATCCTTGACATCTTATCTACATTCAATCCAGTCTCTCCTGATTCTGAGAATAGTTTGTATCCCAATTTTATCCAATCTTCTTTAATAGCAACTATTTTCGGCATATCTAAACGGATTCGCTCAGGCAAAGGTAGGGAAAATGTTTTATTAAACTGTATCGTTTAATAAGGTTTTCAGTTTTTCTTCTGCTTGCTGAGAACTAATTATATATCCACAGTGTGGTGGTTAGTTGGAGTGGTTTATATAATTTTTTGGTTAAAAGACAATTCCTGTTTCATATTGATGATATGTGCCAAAGGAATCAATAAGGCAATGAATACATCAAGATGCTCGAGAATTCATTTCTGAGTAGGACAGATACGGTTTTGAGAAAATTGTGTCATTTTCTTGTTCGGTACGTTTTTAGATTGTTCAATCGAGGAATCTGAGTAGATTTTAGCTGATTTGTGATGAGCTCGGGGATAAAATCGGTGGTTCAAGAGGAAAATGGAAGTCGAACTTTGTTTGGACTAATTGGCGTAGTACGTCAATCGCTGGTCTCACGAGTTCCAGACACCTCATCCCCAATTTACGCGCCATTTTCTCCGATTTCAGTAGTGCGTAGTCCATATATATTGATTGTTTCTTCTGTCGATCCTTGACACGATACAATTTTTTCGAAGGTTGATATCGTTTTAGCTCCTGAGCTTGATCATACTTAAGTTTCAAAAACTTTTCCTTGACTGCTTCTGCTTCTTCGATTGATTCAAAGACAAAGCGTTTGTATTTACATAGTACGCCAATCACTAAATTCATGTATGATTATTTCGTCATCCTTTGTGATAACTCTTCGTTGCTTATCAGTCGCAGAGCTGCGGCTATTCTCCTTCTTCGCGCCCGATTTATCCCAAAGTATTTAGAAATAACACTATAAAGACCTAGTGCTTGGCGCACTCGCTACCTCGATTAGATAGAGCTGGTCTGGTTGCATTTGTTTGTTAGGTATCATATTAAATACTTTAAAGGTAAGTGTCGCCAACTACTTAACTATACCCATCAACACGTAAATATTTTCAAATTTTTTTGATTCATTTGGTTTTTCATTTAATAGAATCGTCGAAATTCCAGATTGAGTCAACTTCGCAGAATGACAAGTTCATGAAAGAGTCATTTGCGGTTTGGTGACTTAACGGAGGTTTTTCATCAATGAATCCAATGTGGAGATCGACAAAAGAGACATAATTGAATGTAAGTTGGAGCTAGTAACACCATCACTTCTCATTTATTTCATCATTTTTGCCGTCGAAACATCATCATGACATGGGTAGACGACGAAAAAAGAAAGTATTCGAGCAGATTGACATCATCGACATCGCGGCGAAAGGCAAATGCGTTGGCCGGACCGTCGAGGGAGAAATAGTATTGGTCGAAAAGGTCGTACCAGGCGATGTCATCTCTGGGTTTGCACTTAAAAAGCGTAAAAGCCTTTGGCAAGTCATTCCTGAATCATTTATCAGTCGGTCGACGGATCGCGTAGAACCTCGATGCCAACATTTCGAATTTTGTGGCGGCTGTAAGTGGCAAGATTTAGCCATCGAGAAGCAACTTCACTACAAAGAAAAACAAGTATTCGAAACGATGAGACGTCTTGGTGGCATCGATAATTTCGATAAGAAACCAATCGTACCATCGCCAAGGACTTACGAGTTTCGTAATAAAATGGAATTTTCTTTTTCTACCAGTAAATGGCTATCCGACGAACAAATTAAATCTGATGACACGATAGAAAATAATGGTGGTTTAGGATTGCATCCTCCAGGGTGGTTTCAAAAAGTTGTTGACCTGGAGACTTGTCATTTAATTCCTGACATAATTAATGATATTCGAAACTTTATTCGTCAACAAAGTCGTGCACTGAACCTTACTTTTTATCATGCGATTAAGCACGTCGGTGATATGCGTAACTTAATTTTCCGCATAAATCGAAAAGGTGAGATCATGCTCGTCTTTATATTTGGATCAGAATTAGCAGAGCCGCATAATCAACTTATGGAGTTGGTTAATAATAAATTTTCTGATATAATTTCTATTTATGCTGTGACTAATCAAAAAGCCAATGATTCAATCTTTGACCTTCCAGCTAAACTAGTCTATGGCGAACAGTATCTGCAAGAATCGATTGGAGATATTTCTTTTAAAATAGGTCCTAAATCTTTTTTTCAAACGAACATTTACCAAACAGAGCAACTGTACGCTGAAGTCAAGCGCCTCGCAAATCTGACTGGTGAGGAAACTGTTTTTGATTTGTATTCTGGTATCGGCTCCATCGCCCTGTATGTCGCAGACGGTGCAAAAGACATCGTGGCTGTTGAAGACGTATCAGAGGCTGTAGACGATGCACGGCTCAATGCAGAAATCAATAACATTGATCACATCTCATATCACACCGGAAAGATGGAGCTGCTAATAAAAGAAGAAATAACCAATTCATTTCCAAAGCCCGACGTGATCATCACAGACCCACCACGTGCCGGAATGCACAAAGATGTTGTCGAATTTATCTTACAGCAAGCACCGAAACGAATCGTCTATGTAAGTTGTGATCCATCGACACAAGCAAGAGATATTAAACTGATGTCTGGTGACTACAATTTAATTTCGTTACAACCATTTGACATGTTTCCACATACGTCTCATATCGAGGCGATAGCTTTATTGGAAAAGAAGTAAACTCATCAGAAAAATGATTTGAAAATTAATATCGACTTAAATCATTTTCTGATGGTATATTCTCGGCATGTAAACGGAATAAAAAGTACATTCTGTTTTCACGCCCTATAATTATAACTCACTAAATAATTTCGGATCTACTTCGTCCTTGACCCAAACATCCGTCAGTTGATAATCACCTCCGCGATCTCCTGATAATAAAATGTTTCCGTGTTGTTCATAGTTTTTCCAAGGAGTTTCGAATCTTGGATCTTCCGTATCCACCGTTGGATAAAACGCCCACTTCGATACTAGATGAGTCGACTGATCTATAAATACGTGATATTTATTTTGCGGTGTCACTCCCACGTCATTAAAAGTGAGAGACACGACGTCAAGTTTATTTCCTGATGGATCAGTTTGTTCTTCGACATATTTTAATGTCACTCCGCTATCTTTTAATTTAAAAGGCATGACTAACCAATAGCTATCATTGATCCATATGTCATGCGCTCGCTTCAAATATTTGTTGAGCGAATCCGGCTGTGTGACGCGCATGCCATCTTTCATCACCTGTCCTTTAAGCTTGTTGACATTGACGATGGCTCGGAAGTCATCTTTTTGGGATTCGATACGCACATTGCCGGTATGCTTATCCCACAATAATGTCCTGCTTCCAAAGAAATTCCAATGGATAAATCGCGTGGATTGCCAATTTTCATAGCCACCCATCGCACGCATCGTTTGATCGGCAATCGTTTGGGCTCTAGCGTCTGAATCAGAAGCATTGAATCCTTGGGCTGCCGGATACGTGCTCATCCGCGGTGAACACATCACGCAGAACAAGCATGAAAAGATTATTAGCGTAAAAAACATCCTGATCATCATTGAAGTATTTGGTTGAATCAATCGAAGATAGCACATACACAACGAAGAACAGCAAGTTCGCTGGCGCGTAAGAGATACATGCGTAGGCGCAGACTTGAATTTAGAATATCTATAAATAGTTTTTCATTAAGACCTGATGGTGTAATATTGTGTTCTTTTAAAAAGGCTACAATTCATGGGCGACTGGCTGTTTCGGAATAAAAAATGGGTGTTGATTACCGTAGGTATCATGACGCTTTGTTCTATATATTTCGCAACACAGATCAAATTCGTTTTCGACTTTGAGCGATACTTTCCTGAGGGAGACGAGGATTTAGCCTTTTTCTATGAATTTCGTGAAGAGTTCGAAGACGATGATAACTTTTTATTAATCGCATTCTCTGATTCGACTTCGATATTTAATCAAGCGTCCATTACGAGAATAGATAGTTTCACACAACAGAGTGCCAGATTACCAAATGTTCGCACGGCAAATTCCATCACCAATTTTTTTTACTTTAGAAAATTCCCGCTAGGTGGATTTTCGCTTCCTTATCCTGCTATACAAAGTAATCAACCGGCACGATTTAAACAAGACAGCATTAAACTGATGGCCGATGAGCGTATCTATGGAAACCTGATTGCAAAAAATGCTAAGTCGGCTGTAGTGGCGCTGAAGACAATCACTATGACTGAATTGGATCAATCCAATGAGTTGATGGAGGGTTTAAATAAATTACTTATTGACGTTCCTGAAGATAATTATCATATTTTAGGACGGGCGTATTTCCAAGAGCAACTTGTTAAGCAGCAAACCAAAGAAATAATTGTCAATACTATTATTTCAGCTGTCCTCGTCTTATTAGTTTTTTGGGCAATTTTACGTAAACCTGTTAGCGTTGGGATTGCGCTATTATCGATGGTCGTGAGCCTTATTATTTTCTTAGGGCTCATCGGATTGTTTCAAATTGAAATGGATTTATTGAGCTCACTTTTTCCAATCGTGATGATCATCGTTGGCGTAAGCGACGTGGTGCATTTAATGACGAAATATATCGATGAATATGAGCGCACTGGCGATCAAAAAGCTTCCATCAAAAAGACGGTCAGAGAGATAGGGCTAGCTACATTTTTGACATCGTTTACGACAGCCATTGGGTTTTTGACATTGATCACATCCAATATTTATCCAGTACGATTATTTGGAACCACGGCTGCTCTAGGCGTCATTACAGCCTTTGCCGTCGTCTTGGCGATGACGTCTTCTCTATTAGCTTATTTCAAACCGTCGAGTATAATTAGGTCTGACCGCGCCAATACGCGTTGGATGAATCTTCTATCAAAGTTCTACTATCGCTTAAATGGCAAGGCCAAATATGTCTTGGTCGGTTCGGTTCTGTATTTAATATTCTGCGCCATCGGGATTAGTAAAATCAGCACTGATATACAGATTTTTGATACATTACCTAAAGGTTTAAAGGTCACAAATGATTTTAAATATTTTGAAGAAAACTTTGCAGGATTTCGACCACTAGAAGTTGCCATACTATTAAATGAACCTTATAAAATAGATGACTACGAAGTCCTAAATGCTATCAATGAAATCGAAACTCATTTGAATACAACTAATAATATTGAAGGGGCATCATCTATCACTGCTGTTTATAAATCAATTAATCGGGCGATGAATGGAGATGAGGCGAAGGATTATTTTTTTCCTGAATCGAGATCTGAATTCGAGTCTATACAAAAATTTGCATCTATCATCCCACAAAATGAATTTAATATTCTCGTTAATGCTGATCGCACAAAAACACGCATAGCAGCCAAAGTGAAAGATATCGGAACCGAGCGCATCAACAAATTAATTGAAGGAATTTATGACTTTAAAAATGAAAATATAAATCCGGATTTATTTTCTATTCGTGTTACTGGAACAGGAGTCATTTTCGATAAAAACAATGTCTATTTACGTCAAAGTATTATCGTCGGATTGGGCATAGCTTTTTTGATTATTAGTTTAATAATGGCACTGTTATTCCGAAGTTTTAAAATGGTCGTTATTTCATTGATTCCAAACATCTTCCCTTTACTTTTTGGTGGTGCGCTGATGGGTTACTTTAATATTCCGCTGGACGCTCCCACGGCAATCATTTTTGCCATTGCGTTTGGAATCGCCGTCGATGATACGATCCACTTTTTATCGAAGTATAAGATAGAGCGGCTCGCAGGTAAGTCGATGGAAGATTCGCTACATGCTACGGTAACGGAAACAGGAAAGGCTATCATCATCACCTCGATTATTTTATTTTTCGGTTTCATGATTCTGATTTTTTCAAAGACGATCGGTATCGTATTCGTCGGGATTTTGGTTTCGGGCACACTTTTCTCTGCTGTTGTCGCGGATCTCGTCTTGATACCTCCACTGATTCGTTATTTGTTGGGTAATCGTGATCAAAATAGCTAGGCTTTCTGAACATTGTCTTGAAGTCGAGCTGGATGGTCATAAATAGCGGAATTTTTCTTGTTTAAGAAAATTATATGCTTTACATTTAATTTCTAATCTTTTTAGTTAAAAAAATATAGGGTCGGATGTCTTTCGGCTTATTACACCAAAACTTAATTGAATGCTTAAACGTCTCGGATTTGACTTTAAATTTTTTCGTGCAGATCTACTAGGTGGCATCACAGCCGGTATCGTAGCATTACCACTCGCATTGGCATTTGGTTTGCAATCTGGACTAGGCGCTGCCGCAGGTTTGTACGGCGCCATTTTCATCGGATTTTTTGCATCCCTTTTTGGTGGCACCGCGACTCAGATTTCTGGTCCCACAGCTCCTATGACGGCCGTGAGTATGGTTATCATTTCAGGGATTGTAGTCGCAAATGACGGAGATTTAGAAAAGGCCATCCCATCAATTCTAGTGGTTTTCTTACTTGCCGGGCTCTTTCAAATCGTTCTTGGTATTGTTAAAATTGGTCAATACATTCGATACATACCCTATCCGGTCGTATCTGGATTCATGACTGGGATCGGCGTCATCATTCTGGTGACACAATTGCTGCCGATGATTGGATATTATCCTGTCGAGGACGACGCTTTCATCGAAAAGTATATTCCTCAAGCGGAAGAAGTCTTACTTGATAAAATATTGCGTGAAGAAGCCGCTGAAGACATCTTGGTATTAGAGGACTTTAAAGAAACGATCCGACGTGCAGCAGAAATCACTCCGGACGAAATTAATCAAGAAGCCCGTGTGTTAGCGTCAATGCAAGCTTCAGGCGTGAAAGGATCGATCAAAATGATGCGCCGTGGTGTAAACAATATCAATTGGACCGATTTCATCATGGCCCTAATCACCATCTTTATTATATATGGATTTAAACGTATCACCAAAAAAGTGCCCAGCACGCTTGTTGCACTCCTGGTAGTGTCGGTAGGAGCCGTTCTGCTCTTACCTGAATACCGGACGATTGGAACCATACCGAGCGGTTTTCCAACATTGAACTGGGAGCTCGTCACGAATTTTAAAATAGGTCAGGTGCTCCCTTATGTGTTCACGGCTGCCTCGTTGGCTTTACTCGGAGCCATTGACTCATTGCTGACGTCGATCGTGGCTGACAATTTGACGAAAACCAAACACGATCCGAATAAAGAACTTATTGGACAAGGTATAGGTAATAGTGTTGCATCACTTTTCGGAGGAATACCTGGTGCAGGTGCAACGATTCGTACTGTTGTCAATATCGATTCTGGTGGTAAGACCAAATTATCTGGCATGTTCGCGAGTATATTGTTGCTCGTCATCTTATTGTCTTTGAGTCCGTTTGCATCGAGAATTCCCGCAGCTGTGCTTGCAGGTATCTTGATCACTGTAGGTATCGGCGTGATGGATTATAAAGGGTTGAAACAGGTTCGACATCTTCCGATTAGTGAGGTAATCGTGATGCTGATCGTTTTAGTATTGACTGTCTTTGTCGGATTGATCGAGGCCGTGGCGATTGGACTTATATTGGCATCCGTCTTGTTTATGAAAAAATTTAGTGATGTCGTCGATCGACGAACTAAATCCGCACCGATTGCGGCCTTTATGAATGAAATTCCATGGGCCGATGAAAAAGCGTTGATCGATAAAATAGGTAGTAAGGTATTTATTAAGCACTTAGACGGTCCTCTCTTCTTCGGTTTTGCCGCGAGTTTCCAAAATTTAGTCAAATCTCTGCCTGATGTGGAAGTAGTTGTCTTAAGAATGGACCGTGTCCCTTATGTTGATCAATCAGGAATTTATGCCATGGAAGATGCTATCGAAGATTTACAACGGCAGTGTGTCAAAGTTGTTTTTACCGATTTACATGGACAACCACGCGCACTATTCGAACGATTGAACATCGTGCCCCGGCTTGTGGCTCAAGAATATTGCTTTGACAATTTCCAAGACTGCGCTCACTGGCTAGAGAAGTTTATCATCGACCATGAGGATATTGCTTACGGGAATGAGTAATTGATTGTCGTTCAACTATAATCTTCAATGTCAAAACCAACATCAAAAAAAGAACTATTAGACTCTAGTCAAAAATATTATAAGGCCTTAATCAGCTTAGTTGATAGTTATTCAGAATCCGATCTCGATAAAGAGTTTCCCAAGGGCTCATTAAATAGAAATATCCGCGATGTTATCACGCACTTACATCATTGGCATGTGATGTTTTTAGACTGGTACAAAGTCGGTATGGCGGGAGAAAAACCGGATATGCCTGCCAAAGGATATACATGGCAAACTCTACCCGCTTTGAATGAACACATCTGGAAGACTTATCAAGACACAGATTTAAAAGCAGCTAGAGTGCTTTTGGATGAGTCATATGATGATGTATATAATATCATATCTCATCATACCAATGAAGAGTTATTTGAAAAGAAAAAATATCATTGGACCGGCTCGACCTCGCTTGGAGCATATTTAATTTCTAATGCCTCAAGTCACTATAAATGGGCGATAAAGCTTATTAAGAAGTCGATGAAATAGGCGCATTAAAATTAAAGGCTTTCTAATACGGTGCTGTAGCTCAGAATCGCAAGGCACCATGTCGCCTTAGAATGCGCCTCTAATTCAACTTCATTACATACCATTCCCAACTTCCATCCGTTTCATATCGATCAATAAATCCCCAATAGCGACCATTTCACTACCTTTGCATTTCACATGAAGAAATTCACGGTGAACGACCGCACATAACCCCGTTCGTGAGCACCAAATGCATGTTTTTATTATCAATACGCAGATGTCATAGCCTATGAATGTCAAATTTGTCAACGCAGCTTCAGACCCTTTTTACGCAGAACTTCGACGTCGCGTCGATAACTATTTCGCGAAGAAGAATATATCAAAGCACGCCAATGCTGCGATGGTACTGAAGACTATCGTACTACTTACGGCTTATTTTATACCATATGTGATGATTCTGACTATGAATCTAAGCGGACTTGCCATGCTCGGGCTATGTGTCCTCATGGGTATAGCCTTGGCTGGTGTTGGGATGTCGGTTATGCATGATTCTTGTCACGGTTCTTACTCAGCCAACCGCAATGTCAATGAAATCATGAGCTATACCATGAATCTCATAGGTGGCAATGCATTCAATTGGAAAGTACAACACAATGTCAAACATCATACTTATACTAACATATTTGGCCTGGATGAGGACGTCGACAACGGCGATGTGATTCGTCTTTCTCCATACTCTGATTACAAATGGTTTCATAAGTATCAGCACATCTATTCATGGTTGCTTTACTTTTTAGGAACGATTAGCTGGGTGACCATCAAGGATTTCCGTCAACTCGGACAGTTCAGACGTGAAAACATGACTTCATTCAATTATAAAAAGGAAATGACCAAGCTCGTCATCACAAAGTTGATGTATTGGGCATACATGCTTGTTGTGCCAATGATCGTGTTGGATATTCCAATTTATGCCGTTTTACTCGGTTTTGTTATCGTACACTTTGTGGCTGGGTTCATTCTCACGATTGTATTTCAATTAGCTCACATTGTTGAAGACTTAGAGCACGATAAGGTGGAAGCTAAAAAGAAGATGAATCATTCATGGGCAGAGCATCAAATACTAACGACGGCCAACTTTTCGCGTAAAAATCCGATTCTGAATTGGTATTTGGGCGGGTTGAACTTTCAAATAGAGCATCATCTCTTTCCTAATATTTGCCATATCCACTATACTGAGATAGCCAAGATTGTCAAATCGACGGTTGAGGAATTCGATCTTGAATACCGTGAATTTCCGAATATGACGACGGCCATCGCCTCGCATTATCGCACGCTCAAAGACTATAGTTTCTCTCCGGCGGGTTAAACCTCGAATCGCATATCGGTAGATGGTTATTGAACTTGCTAAATACTTTGTTTGGTGACCCTACTGCATATTGTCTTGCACTTCATTGGTTTACACTATTTGTAAAAACAGACCTGTCTGATTGCATCACAATGCGTTTCTTACTAGAACTCAGTTCAAGTGAAGATCAAAAATGTAAATTACAATTTCAAACAAAAGAATTCTAGATATTCACGCAGCGTTTCATCAATTCGATCCTCTCTTAAGGGAAACAAAGAAAAAATGAAAAAGAAAATGAGAATAATATCAAAATTTGCCCTTTCGCTCTTCTTAGCAGCGACATTGTTTTTGCTCAACGGATGTGTAAACGAAGGCTTAGAAGTAACAGAAACGATAATTACCCCCAACTCACAGGCGTTGATCACGACATCCGTTCACGGTAAGATACTAAATGAGGCAGGCGATCCTATTTCAGGCGCATTTGTGCGCTTGGAGTCTGTCGCCGATGACATGAGTGTACGAACTGATAACAACGGTAATTTTGAATTTCTTCGATATGAAAACCGCGGAGAGTCAGCATATATCATTGTTGAAGCTCCAGGGTACTTCGACGGCTTCAGACGAGTATCCCTCGTGCCAAATAACTTTAACTACACAGTCGTCAAGCTGTACGATAAAGAAATTGTAGGTTCTTTTGGTAGTGCGGAAGGCGGATCGGTAGCCACATCCGAAGGTATGCAAGTCACGATGCCAGCAAACAGTGTCGTTGATGCCAATGGCAATGACTATGCTGGCGAGGTACGGGTAGCTATGGCGTGGGTTGATCCTACTGCTCCAGATTTACCTGCACGTATGATTGGCGATTTGAGTGGTGTGACACTTGATGGAACAACAGCTGCGCTTTCCACATACGGTATGGCTTTCGTAGAACTATTGGATGGAAGTGGTAATGAGCTGCAAGTCCGTGATGGACAGCAAGCCGAATTGTCTTTTCCATTGCCAGCAGATCGCACGCCAGCACCAACCCAAACTGTGCCACTATGGTCTTATGACGAAGTTGATGGGACTTGGATAGAAGAAAGTTTTGCAGTGTTAGAAAATGGAAATTATGTAGGAAATGTCAGTCACTTTAGTGCATGGAATGTCGACTATAAAGGAGAAGTCATAGCGGTCAATGGATGTGTGGTTGTAGCCAATCAAGCAAGACAAACCAATCTTCGTGCTCAAGTATTTATTTGTAGCGATTTAATTGGGACGAGAGGCGGCTTTATATGCCCAGATGGAAAATTCAGATTTTATAATTTCCCAAAGGACGAGGAATTCACAATAAAAATAAAAGACGAGTGCGGAAACACTGTGTTCGAAGAAATGTATGGACCATATAGTGTAGACACAGATTTAGGTGTGATCGATATAAGTTTAAATAATCCCAACTATACTTCCATAGTCGGTACTGCAGTCGATTGCAACGATCAGCCGATTCTTGATGGTTATGTGCGTTTTGAATCGAATACAGGTGATGTATTTTATACCAGCATTGACACAGGAAATTTTGAAATTGGATTAGTCGACTGTGGTGATTTGCAAAGCGTCGTGATGACTGTATTTGATGTCGAAAACTTGAAAATGAGCACCGAACAATCGATTACAATCGCACCCGGGGCAATTGATGTCGGAGAGGTCGTTGTATGTGATGAACTCGATGAGTTTTTAATATTAGAAATTGACGGTGTTTTAAACCTCACATTTTTAGAGCCATACTTTAGGGGAGACCGACTAGATTTCGGAGGGGTGAATGAAACAGACTCACTAATGTACAGTCAAGCCTATTTCAATGGTTTGAACCCCGATCCTTTGGTGCCCGGTACTTATGCCATGGATACAATTGATGTATATACTGAAGGTCCGGTAAGTTCTATAAGTGCCTATAACCTGATACCATATGACGTGACATTTACTGAGTATAGCACCAATGTCGACGATATCATCAGAGGTTCTTTTACGGCAGATGTAGAAGTTTTTGAAAACCAAAGTCCGTTAGGTATTTTAGAATTAAATGGAACATTCAAAATAAGAAGAGAGTAAGCCCGTATGACGGTAGAGCAAATAATTACAGGATGTATTAATAAGAATAGAGGGGCTCAAAAAGAGCTCTTCTATTCCTATTCCAAGTCATTGATGGCAACGGCTTTTCGATACACCCGAGATGAATTTGCAGCCAAAGATGTCGTACAAGAAAGTTTTATTAAAATATATAAATCAATTAATCAATTGAAAACACACCATGAGGGTACCCTTATTTCATGGATGAAAAAAATTACGGCGAGACAAGCGCTGCGTTATTTAGAGCAACGGAAATCATTTCAAGCGAGACAAACAACATCGCGTTCGCATACCGTAGAATCAACAGCCAATATGCAAATGGCTGATGTCATGAAAGCCCTAGAAATGCTACCGGAAGGATATCGTAATGTTTTTCAATTAAATGTGATTGAAGGGTATTCGCATAAAGAAATCGGAGCTATGCTTCAAATTGAACCCAGTACTTCGCGCTCTCAACTGACTCGAGCTCGAAGTATGTTTTATGAAAAATGGTCAGAACTTGAAAATTACTATGGAAATGTCAAATAAATACACAAACGAAAGATTACAGAAAATCATTCAAGCCGAATCGATGAATTTTGACCAAGATGCCCTTTGGTCGGCCATTGATGACCAGCTTGGCAAACGTCGAAAGCCCTTAATGTGGTTATGGCTCATACCAGGATTGCTTCTTGTGGCATTAGCCTCATGGATGTGGACAGGCCAATCGAATTCCAATCAACCTGTGGGTCAAGAGGCCACTGTCCTGTTTTTAGATGAAAAATCGAATGAAAAAGAATCGGCGTCGATCGCAGCAGTTAACGATGAAATAGATAAACCAAGCAAAGCATTAATCGCCAATGAGGAGTCGTTAGAAAAACCGACTGAATCCATAATAAAAAAGAATGCTAAAGGGAAGTCATCAATTACTCCAAATAAAAAAACAAATCCAAATCAGAATATTTCATCGAAAAAACCTGATGCGTCAACGGTAATTAATAATACTTCTTCTGGTTCAAATATTCCGACTACTCTATTAAATTTAAATAATAATAGTGCTAACTCGATTAATACGGAATTTGCACAACCGCAAACACCAATTTTATCGAATATATCAGATACGAAAAATACATCAACTACGCCTGAGTTAGCACACTCAAATACTTTGAATGCAGATTTTAATAATAAAAAATCCCTCGATTTATTGATGGCAAAACCATCGTTGGTAGCATATCAGGGTGATGAAGCCGAACTTCCTGTAGCAAATTTCAAAAAAGACTGGAGTTTGTGCGAAATTAGAGAACCATGGTCATTTTTAATTGAAGCATATGGCGGGTTCTCTTATCAACTCGTATCCAACAGTACGACATTAATTAACGGGGAGCCCAACACGGATTATCTCAATTTATGGGAAGATGCTCAGTCACCTGTTGGTGGTTATCAGGGAGGATTGCAATTTGTAGTTCAAAGTCCTGGAGGTTTCGAAATTGCTGCTGGTGCTGAGTTTCAGCGATTGGCTGAGAAAGTGGAATCGGAGCGTACGATTATCGAGCGCATCAGAATTTTTGATCCGATGGCGTATTTTACCATTGATGAAAATGGCAACCGGATTTTCATGGGCGACACGGTCACGCAAACGCGTATTACAACTGAGACACGTACGACGGAACTCCGACATACACTATTAAATATTCCGATTCGTCTAGGATATATGCTTAAAACTGAAAATTGGAATGTGGGTGCGCACCTCGGTGTAGTATTACATTTGGATTATGGATTCGAGGGTATCGCTATTATGCCAAATGGTTCGTATATGGAATTAAACAATGATAATCAAGAGCTCGTTTATCAAAGTAGTTTGGGACTTTCTTATTCGGCCGATATTCATTTAGGTCGAAATATTTCGGATCATGTCGAATTATTTATTCGTCCGGAATTTAGATACCATCACGAACCTTGGACATCTGATAATCATTTATTGTCGACTAAAATTCAATTAGTGCAAGCGCAAGGTGGACTTCGGTATCGGTTTTAGATGAAGTGTGATAATTATTATGATTTCAACTTGATTTATATTTCTATCCAGTCCATATAATTGTCGCGATTAATTATCTGAAATTTTGAATTATTATAGGCCTCTCGCCATGCCACGGGCACTTTGGTTTTGCGCGTATGGTTTTATTTGATTTCATACGCACGTCATAGAAGACACTCCTATTGACCAATTTTAGCTAAATTTCGTCAATCAACTGACTGTATTTAGCCAAATTCCGTCAATTGCATGTTTCAATTTAAAATTCAGCGGTAAAGAATTCGCGTGTCTTCATGATATCATGATGCAATATCCTATCCGCATCCAACGCAGGGACATAGTCTCGACGATAGACATCAAGCAGACGTTGTAAGTCAACATTTAATCGATATCCATTGCGGAACTCCAATGCCTGAGCAGCGGTCATCCATTCAATACTTAGTATAGTTGTCAGATTATCAATGACTTTGACCAATTTGGTTCCTGCATTCGCCGCCATACTCACATGATCTTCTTGTCCGATACTCGAAGTGATCGAATCCACACTCGCCGGAGTACATAATTGCTTGTTTTGACTGACGATAGATGCGGCGGTATATTGCGGAATCATCAATCCCGAATGCGTACCTGGGCGCGGCGTCAAAAATGCCGGTAAATCACGCAGCCCGCTGACCAACTGATATGTGCGTCGTTCAGAAATACTACCCACTTCTGATGCGGCAATAGCGAGAAAATCTGACGCATAAGCAATCGGTTGCGCATGAAAATTTCCTCCCGAGAGTATTTTATCCTCGGCAGCGAAGATATTTGGATTGTCAGTCACGCCATTAGCCTCTCGTTCGACGATAGCCGTGACAAAGCCAAATGCATCATAAGACGCTCCGAGCACCTGCGGTGTGCACCTGAACGCGTAAGGATCCTGCACGCTATATCGCGTTCTGAAACCAATATCACTCCCTTGTAGATATTGACGTAGTAGGGCAGCACTCTTTTGTTGACCAACCTGATTTCTGATTTGATGGATCAATGGATCGAATGGTGCAGGCGAGCAATTGAAGGCTTCAACAGAAAGTGCGGCCGTGGCATGAGCAAATTTCATCAATCGCTGAAACTTCAAACAGCCATAAAGTGCATGAGCGGTTGAGAACTGAGTTCCGTT
>Ga0115029_1000261_pt1 | contig 58395 bp, 49 predicted proteins | sample SidtaG_3_FD_87297 | JGI IMG/M metagenome (GOLD analysis project Ga0115029, IMG submission 87297) | Marine algal microbial communities from Sidmouth, United Kingdom - Sidmouth_Asex1 metaG | ecosystem: Host-associated > Algae > Red algae > Unclassified | place: Sidmouth, United Kingdom | collected... | reverse complement strand
CTGAGGCTGAAGCAGATAGGCGCTAGGCGCGAAGTCAACTGACGAGAGCTGATTTCACCGGTAGAGCCCTCGTTTTAACTGCAGTTTGTCCGTAACAAAAACTTACACACGTAAAATATTCTATATCTTCATAAGTCTCTGTTAACATGGATGTTATATAAAATGAGGAGTCAATTAATAAATCCTAATGCACGAATTGGGTTTAAGTCAATGGAAGGGACGATTGGATTACGATTGGATGATTGCGAGCTACGATCATTTGTCCGAAAGGACCTCAGTTTATAATCTACGTCTGCTTGTTAACAAAGCAGAGCCGCATAGCTAGATTATCTAGGGATAATCGTACTTTTGCACCAGCAAAAAATAATAGCTATGGCAACTACAGATACACAGACCAACTACAAGGTTAAAGACATATCCTTGGCAGACTGGGGACGAAAAGAAATTGAACTCGCTGAAGCAGAGATGCCAGGACTCATGGCTCTACGTGATAAGTATGGTGACTCCAAGCCGCTTAAAGGTGCGCGCATAGCTGGATGCCTCCATATGACTATTCAGACAGCAGTCCTTATAGAAACACTCGTCGACTTGGGTGCAGATGTGACGTGGTCAAGCTGTAATATATTTTCTACGCAGGACCAAGCTGCTGCCGCAATTGCACAAGCTGGCGTACCTGTTTTTGCCTGGAAAGGCATGAATGAAGAAGAATTTGACTGGGCTATTGAGCAAACACTGTTCGCATTTGACGATGGTAAGCCGCTCAATATGATCTTGGATGATGGAGGTGACTTGACCAATATGGTACTTGATCGCTATCCAGAGCTCGTCAAGGATATTAAGGGACTTAGCGAAGAGACGACAACTGGTGTACACAGACTCTATGAAAGAGTGAAAAATGGTACACTACCTATGCCAGCAATTAATGTCAATGACTCTGTGACCAAGTCAAAATTTGATAATAAGTACGGATGTAAAGAGTCACTTGTGGATGCGATACGACGAGCTACGGACGTGATGATGGCTGGTAAAGTTGCTGTCGTTGCAGGCTATGGTGATGTAGGGAAAGGGTCGGCTGCCTCTTTGGCTGGTGCTGGATGCCGCGTGATTGTCTCTGAAATAGATCCGATATGTGCACTTCAAGCGGCCATGGACGGATTCGCTGTAAAGCGTCTTGAAAACTCGCTGTCTGAGGCTAATATTGTAGTCACGGCTACGGGAAATAAAGACATCATCTCAGAGCGACATTTCCGTATGATGAAAGATAAGGCCATCCTCTGTAACATCGGCCACTTTGATAATGAGATTGACATGGCTTGGCTCAACAAGACCCATGGTGATTCTCATGTGGAGATCAAGCCTCAAGTAGATAAGTACACCATAGATGGAAAGGATATCATCGTACTGGCTGAGGGTAGGCTAGTGAATCTAGGTTGTGCTACAGGTCATCCGAGTTTTGTGATGAGCAACTCTTTCACTAATCAAGTTTTAGCTCAGTTAGAACTGTGGGAGAATGCTGACAACTACGAGAATAAGGTCTACATGCTGCCTAAACACCTAGATGAGATGGTAGCACGTCTTCACCTTGATAAAATCGGAGTGGAGCTAGAGACACTCAGTAAGGATCAGGCAGACTACATCGGTGTCTCACCAGAGGGGCCGTTTAAGCCAGAATACTACCGCTACTAGTAATTGATAGCCGGATCATAAATGGAGCCGGGATTCCTATATTTTTTGCAATTGGGCATAGAGCATATCTGTGACGTTAGAGCCTATGACCACATGCTGTTTCTGCTTGCTTTGGTAGCGCCTTACGGCATATCGGACTGGCGAGTCATGCTGAAGCTTGTGACGGCATTTACTCTAGGTCATTGCCTTTCTTTACTGATTGTAGGAATGGCTTGGCTGAGCGTACCTGCGCTATACGTGGAAATAGCAATAGTCATATCTATACTACTTACATCATTGATTAACTTCTTGGTTAAGGATCGTAGCAGCTTGGTTTGGCGACTAGAGTATCTAGTCATCTTTGTATTTGGCATCATACATGGCGCTGGCTTCAGCAGCTATCTGCGCAGTATGTTTTTTGATGATCATGGAATTGTCCTCCCCTTACTCTGGTTTAATATAGGCATAGAGATAGGACAGCTACTGATCCTGAGCGTCATTACTTTGCTTTCTTTCCTCGTGGTGGACAAGTTGGGTATTGCTCGACTACTTTGGACTCGTGTGATTTCTACTCTCGCCTTCGCGATTTCTCTTTATTGGTTATTGAGTTTATGACGTACATACTTTATCTCATCGCACTTTGCTCTTGGAGTCATGACTTTCACTTGAGTAAATGTGAGATCAATTATGACACGCAGGATGAAGCGCTTGAGATCATACTTCACGTATTCACAGATGACCTAGAACTTGCAGTGCTCACGAGAGACAGTGTAAAGCTCAAGCTCTATAGTGATCATGAGCACAAGGACGCTGATGCCATACTCGTAGATTACCTTAGCGATCAATTGACTTGTGATGTCGATGGTCAGCCTTTGCTCTGGGAATGGCTTGGCCGCGAGTCGTCTGAAGACTTGATGTCTAGCCTGATTTATTTAGAAATTCCGCTCAAGGGATCGCCGACAGAGATCATGGTAAATTATCCGCTTCTTATGGAAACCTATGATGATCAGAAGAATCTACTTCAGTGCAGACGTGATGGAAAGGCAGCTGGATATGAGCTCCTCCAAGGAAAAAATCACTCGTATACCTGGACACTGAACTAACAGATGTCAAATTTCCTCTCAAGCTTATTGATCTTACCAGTCCGCTTCTATCAGTATGCGATTTCACCACTCTTAGGATCGCACTGTCGCTATACGCCTACATGTAGTCACTACATGATCGATGCGATCAAAGTGTATGGACCACTACAGGGTTTATGGATGGGAATCAAGCGTATAGGACGCTGCCATCCTTGGGGTGGTCACGGACATGATCCAGTACCGCCGCCTTCTAGTGATAGCTGAGGCTGTCTATTATAGACGCATCATATGACTCACTCGTCTTATCTCAAGACAGTGACGTCTCCTTCTAGCTTCACATTGAGATCACAACCATCGACATTGAGACTGATAAAGTAGTAGTATGCCTCACTTGGAGCCACCTCGCCCTCATATCGACCATTCCAGCCCTGCATACCATTTTGATTATCATACACCATCTCACCCCAGCGATTAAATACCTGAAATTTCTCGATAATCACAAGATCTCTCAGCGCTTCGTCCGAAAGCACAGGCTGGAAGAAATCATTGAGTTGGTCACCATTAGGAGAGAATGCTAGGGGCATCTGCAGATCTCCTAGTGCTGTGATGAGGACGACCACAGTCCGCGATGTGGTTTCTATACAGCCGCGTTCATTCTCTGCAGTAAGCGTTACAGTGTAATTGCCCGGACCTGGGAATAGATGACTAGGTTCTCGCTCGGTACCCGACTCTCCATCGCCAAAGTCCCATGTAAATATGGTAGAATTACTCGATGATGTGTTGATGAACTGTGTGGGCATGACACAAAAGGAGCTATCGGGCATTTCTGCAACTTCAAAGGAAGCAGATATATCTTCTATAGTGAGAGGCTTCTCTACGGTAAATTCACAGCCGTTAGACCCGCGTAGGATTAACCTTGCTACAGTAGATCCCGGTATTACCATATCAAAGACTTCCGTCACAGGACTCACGTTCTCTGCCGTTCCGCCATTACCAAAGTCCCAGACCCATGAGTCTACTTGCATTGTATCAGTAATCGTGAAAGTCACTTCAGTCCCTTCGCACAGCTGATCTGGCTGTACGGTGAAGTCTCCTTGCACATCGGCAATCGTATACACATCAGTAGCTGTGTCAGCACAGCCAAATGTCGTCACAGCTATCAGCTGTACCACATATTCACCTGGATTATAAGTCGTAGAAGGATTGGGCTCTGAGGGTCGATCTCCGTTTCCTAAATCCCACAGAAGAGCCAGTGGCTCTTCTCCTTGAGACATATTCATGAACTCTACTAGAGTACCTGGGCAGATCTCCTCATTACTTCCTGGTGTAGAGTTAAATGCCACGATAGGAAAATCTTGAACTTGTACTAGTATAGTAGCTTGTTCTGAACAGCCAGAGGCGTCTTCTGTGTACGAGAGACGCACAGTGTAATTGCCTGGCTCATCATATCGTATCGTATCTCGCTGTTGTGATCCAGTCTGACCATTCCCAAAGTCCCACTCATACGTCAAGAAGGATCCCTGATCGATAAAGTCCGTAGCAAAGAACTCTATGGATTCCCCCACACAGATCTGTGGGATACTTGGTGTAGTGACTATCTGACTCTCTATATCGTAGATCCTGATGGAGGTAAGGGCAGTAGAAGGACACCCAGCAGCATTCTGCACGAGCAGCGTTACAGGAATTTCATCCTCACCAAATTCATCAATGGTGACATCGACATCTTCCGTGTCAAACATCATATCACCAATCGTCCATACCCATGTAGTAATCGTGGTATCACTTACACTGAGATCTCTGAGAGTAAAATCTCTAGGAAGACACGTCTCTAGAGGATCTACATCTATATCTGCTACGATGTTGTACACTTTGACATTTACTACTGACGTATCCGTGCATCCGTTGATGTCATTCACTATAAGCGTGAGAGAGTGATTTCCCGTATCCTGAAAACTGTACATGATGGTATCCTCCTCTGTCACGATAGGTCGCTGATCTGTAGGCACCCATTTGTAACCGCTATAGCAGTTGTCGTACACATCCTGGGACATAGAAGACGTCAGATCAAAGGGCTGCTGAAAACACTGCTCAAAGGCTAATTCAAATATTGATTGTATCTCTCTGATAAATACGTCTATAGAGTCAATCACATCGGGACAAGTGCCTGTAGGATCAGTTAAGGTCAAGAAGACTCGATAATCACCAGTACTATCAAAGGTGAAGTCGAAGCTGTTCTCCGTAGAAATCACTTCATCATTGAGAGTCCAAGAGCGAGTAGCCGCATCCGTAGTCGAATCGGCAAACGCTACCGTGAAAGGATTCTCACAATCTACCTCATAGTAGGGCTCAGGATTGAAACCGCGGACAGTGAGAGCACCGACCAAGGTATCATTACTGACACATCCTGCTTGCTCATGAAGCACGGCAATGTCATATACGCCAGCATCCACAGGCACGCCGATCATTGCCGAGTCACCAGGGCAATCTTCACCTACACCATTGATGATATTGTATGACCATCGCTCATAGGCATTCGTAGTATTATTGATGAGTAGTATAGAATCGCCAGCACATATCTCCGTTGGCGCTATTACTACATCGGACACAAACTGCTCGCCTACCCGTATGATGACACAGTAGCTCGTATCAAAGCATCCTACATCATTAGTCACCACCAACTCCACTGGGTAATCGCCAGGCTCCGTATACGTGTGGGTCTGATCAAAAGCTGAGTCAGCTGTGATAGTCGTACCATCACCAAAGTCCCACTCGTATAGAATCAGATCTTCTTTACCCTGTGAAGAATCAGAAAATACCACTGTAAGAGGCGCACAACCTGAAACCACATCTGGAGCAAATCGAGCATCAGGCCGATGAATCGTATCAGATGCTGTGAAAGTCGCTGTACAGCCATTATCTGTTACGGCTCTCAGGGTAGTAAAGAAAAGTGTTTCTCGATTCAGAGTGTACTTAGACGTATCAGTGGCTCTGATGGTGTAGTTCTGTACAGCATCTCCAGTTATGATCGTATCAGGAAAGATCCATGTGATCAGTGCCACTCGATCTGGCACGGTGGCCGTGAAGACAGCCTCTAAGCTATCATTACACGTATAGTCCGGCTCAGAGACGAAGCTTATATCTATTTGATCGGCATACACTGTGATCGAACTATCAGCTCTGCATCCTCCTTCCACGATCACAGTAACCATCAGCGTATATAGGCCTTCCTCTGGAAAGATGAGTTCCGCGCCGAGGTCATCTTCAAAGATCCTTACGATCTCTGCTCCACCAAAATTGAATATGATATCGCCAGGGTCAGACATATTTAGCACAGTGGTAATCTGTCCTACACATACAGTGTCAGGGGCAGTTAGAACGGCATTAGGCTGACCTACTACGACAGCTTTGGAGGTAGTATTGGTGCAGCCTATGTCGTCAGTCACAGTCAAGGTGATTTCTTGATCGATTGCTTCCGTATAGACGATTGTCGCTGGGTTTTCTACGTCACTTGATTCTCCATTACCATATTGCCAATCATAGACCAGATTTGTCCCAAAACTGTTATTCACAAAGTCTACACGCAGCGGGGGTGTACAAATAGATAAATCCTCAGGCGCCGTTTCAAACTCTGCTACAGGCTTCCGTATATCTAGTAATTCTTCAAATCGCGTAGACACATCACAGTTTTCAGTTGCGGTCTCAATCAGAAGTGAAACGCTGATGATGTTTTGCGCATCATATACGTGTGTCGGATCATCAAGGGTATTCTCTATGGTACCATCGCCATAGACCCATGTATAATTGGTCACAGCGATGTTTTCATCAACTTCACTCAGATTGGTAAATTGTATCGGCGTACCGGCACAGGCCTGCATCGTATCAGTAGTTAAGTCAAGCACTGGCTTTGGATACAGATTTATCGTCACTGTGCCCACTACAGGGCCATCACGACCTTCTCTTAGCTCTACTTCGTAAACTCCAGGATTGGGAAAGATGTGCAGCGGGTTTTGCTCTGAGCTCGTCACGCCACTATCCTTAAAATCCCAGAAATAGGCCGGTCGCCCATCTTCTGCTGTAAAGGCAATCTCTATCGGCACACAGGCTTCTGTGATAGTAGCTTCTTGGGCTGAAAGGCCCGTCATTGCGCACATTACAAGACATAAGAGAGTTATCCGTGCAGCTAGAAATGGTTTGATCATCTGTAAGTCTTGATTTTTCAGTTAAGTTTGCTCGGACAAATTAACGAATAAAAATGCGTCTAGCCTCTCTTCTCTTCCTCTTCGCTTGCCTGAGTACTGTAAATATCACAGCTCAGGACCTTCATTTCAGGGATAAACCTCTACCTTGTTTGAATAAAAAGATCGGTATCGTCGTCCACCTTGTACAAAACGAGCTTGGACAGACAGGTATAGAGGATGATGAGCTCCAGCAGCAGCTAGAGTTTATCAATCAAGCCTTTGCGCCCATCTGCCTATCATTTGAGTTTTGTGAAGTCAGAGAGATTGAAAATTGGCAATTTGACACTGTCGATTCTATGGCGGTATGGGATGAGTTGCTGATCTCCTACAACGTCCCTGCAAGAATCAATCTATACTACACTACATCGATAGCCTTTGTTAATGATCTGTGCGGATTTGCCACGCAGAGCGCTGTACTCACTCCCGATACCACTGCTGGCATCATCATCCAGAAATCCTGTGTGATGGAAGGTATGGCAGATCTAGCGCATCAGCTTGGCCACTATTTCGGTCTGAGTAACACCTTTGAGGGTAACGAACTGGTAGTACGTACAGACTGTGAAGTCACTGGTGATTCACTATGTGATACACCTGCGGATAATTTTCTTCTAGGCTCTGCACCGTCTCGATATGTAGACTTCTTTAGAGATACATGTCGATATGTCAACCAGGAGCAAGACCCTGAGGGCCAGTTTTACTGTCCTGACGTGGGCAACTATATGAGCAATTACGCTCAGAATATGGCTCCCTTACCTTTCATAGATTGCCGCTGTGGGTTTACAGCTGGTCAATATCGCAAGATGGCTGCCAATTGTGCCAGCGCACAGGCTGGAGGCTAGTTGCCGGATATTACCGTTCTGATACTGTAATCATTTATGGCTTCTTGTCCATTCATCTTTTTGGGACTTTCGTCCAAAAGGAGACATAGATAGCATCTATAGACAGACAGTTTTGATGAGGCAAATCGCCATTTGTCCGAAAGGACCAGTGTCTAGAACAGCAGCATATGACCCATCAGTCATGCTACCGCTAGCTACGGCCTATCCTTGACCGCCCATACCTTGACCGCCACCATCGTCACCGGACTTGAGATCTTGATTCTTGATCTTAGAACGTCGTTGCTCTCCCTGAAAGTTGAGCTTGCCAAACTTGTACTTAAAGTTGATTCCTATCGAGAAGAACGGCAAATCAAATCGGCTGACCTGACTGAAATTTTCTGAGCTTAGATCCGTAGCAAATGTCTTGACAGGGAAGAAGGGCTCCACTAATCTCAGTCCTATGGTTCCACGCTTCTCTGGGAAAATATCCTTTACTACACCCATCTGAAAGAAAGAAAAGGACGGTACTTCACCCTGCAAAGTGATGCGTCGAGAATTGAAAAAACTGAAAGCATCAATTCTCCAATCTTTGGGAAGTTTAAGGCTGCCGCTGATAAATCCATTGTACATCAGGCCACTATTGGCCAATTCTAGGCCACCTACTGTGCCCTCAGCATCAAATGTGAACATGTTAATACTTCCACGCAGGTCAAATTTCTTCCAGAGATTCACACTTGTAAAGACATTGAAGCCAACGCTATTATTGGTAGCCGCATTTTCGTAGCGAGTGATGGCCGTGGCACCATCAAGCTGCTGTACTGGTGTGATGATGTCTTGGGTGCGCTTGTAAAATACGGAGGCGTTGATGACGGTCCCTTTTACGAATGTGGTATAGTTAAGCTCATACTGGCTGCTTAGCTCAGGATTGAGCTCAGGATTGCCTGTAGTGATATTGAATCTATCAATGTCATTACGAAATGGGTTGAGGAAGAAAAGACTCGGCCGCTGTATGCGCTGATTATAACTGGCCTTGATCGTACTGAAATTTTTGAATTTCTTGCTCACAGTGATACTTGGGAGGATATTATCGTAGTCATTGACACTGATAGGCTCGCCCTCTTGAAAATCACCCTTTATCGCCGTCTGCTCATAGCGCGTACCGGCTACAATGCCTATATCATCATTGAGCTTGATATTAAAGGAAACATAGGCAGCCATCACGTCCTGATCATAGCGGAATTCATTGGACCGTACATCATCAAGTATGTACTGTCCTTGATCATTGAGCTGGCTGTAGTCAAAGTCACTTGTGATATCTCTGAAGATGCCTTTGACGCCTGTCTCTAGCTTCAGCTTATCGCTGAACGGATGTGTGTAATCCAGCTGTGCCGTATACTCGATATTGTCTCCGTCATTGTCTGTGCGCTCTACAAAGGCAGGAGATCCAGGCAAGATGGCTACTTGGTCTAAGTCCGACTGAAGATTTGACTGATTACCATTGATCTGAAGTGCTGCTGTGAGCTCCTGACCTTCCGTCTGAAATTTCTTAGTGAAATCAGTAGTCCAGTCGTAGTTATTGGTCAGTCGATTTTGCTCATTGATTCTGTCAAAAGAGATGTTGTCAAGCATCGGATTCTCGAGCAGAAGAGTCGTGACTCCGTCTTGATCAAATGTGAATCCGCCTAGTCTAAAGGAAGTATTGATACTATTGAAAGCATTAAAATCGTAATAAGCACCTAGGCGACCATTAAATCCGAGGCGTGAAGTCTTGGTGACACCATCTTGCGTCATGACACGATCTTCACCAGGTAGAAAATCAATCCGCTTAAAAGTATTGTCTGCATTGACTGGTACAGAGTAAAAAGCAAACCCACTAGCATTGAATCCAAATCGCCCTTGCGCTAGATTCATGTTGACGTTAGCACTGTTTTGCCGAGAGCCAGCACTTATATCCACATTTCCTGAAAATCCCTTAACCCGGCTTTGCTTCGTGATGATATTGATGATACCCCCGCTACCTTCACTGTCGTACTTAGCACTTGGTGAAGTCATCACTTCCACTTTCTTGATCTGCTCAGATGGGATCATCTTCATGGCGTCTGCAGGATTATCGCTAAACATCGATGAGGGCTTACCATTGACTAGTACTTGGATATTTTGACTTCCTCGTATGCTCACATTACCCTGAAGATCTACCCCAACCATGGGCACCTTGCGCAGTACATCAGTAGCGTCACCATTATTATTAGTCGCATCTTGATCAGCATTGTAGACAATCTTGTCAAGTTGATTTTCTATGAGTGATCGCTCTTCTACGACCTCGACTGTTCCAAGCCGTACTTGATCTAGAGATAGACGCGAGGCATCCATCTTGAAATCTGGATCTTTCTTAGTAAGTTCCAAGCCTGTAATGGTATCCGAAGCATAGCCAATGTAACTAAGTACTATAGAGTAGCTGCCCAGCTTGATATTCTGTAGTTTGAACCGTCCTTTCTCGTCTGTCACATCACCATTAGTCTCGCGACCCGTGTCAGTGAGTAGCACTACTGTTGCATAGGGCAAGGCTTCACCAGTACCGTCATCGAGTATCTCTCCACTGATCGATCCTGTGAGTGCCGCCGCTCCGCCACCGCCTCTTCCTCCGCCAAACTGCGCTGAGCAGGGAAGTGTGATCATTGTGAGAAGGGTAATAGATAAGAGTACGGTAAACTTGGTAGATGGCATAATCATGAGTCCTTGATAGGGTGAGTACCAAAGATGCAAATTATCTACAGGGCTTACGCCTAAATCTCGACAGAGTAAGCCATCTCAAAGACTAATCGAGCGAGCTGGAAACCTACTTCTGAGCTAATGTGATACCTCGGAGCTCTTTGGATCGCTTGTAACTTTTGGATTGATGATCATAGATCTCCGTTGTCTGGTATTCTACGAGCACATTCTGATTGAGATATCTTGATGGAGTATTCATGAGATCTGAGTCTCCTGACCACTTACCGATCCATAGGACTACCGTCTTTTTCCCTAGAGGGTCTTCTACCGTAAGGCTAGTCACTGCGCCAGGAGTGATACTGACGAGTTTGCCCTTAGCGGTACCAGTCGTCGACTTAGGGCCTGAGGCCATAGCATTCATCTGGAGATCTTTCATGCCTTGAAGGTGGCTATCGCATTTGTCAAGTAATGCATTATTGAGATCTTGGCCTAGGACTGCCATTTGTTTGGGATCACTTGGGTCTGTTACGTTTTTTTCCGCAAGGATCTTGATAGCATCTTTCTGAAAAGCTACCTGCATGCACTCTTGCATCTTAGTCTGGAGAGTATTCTGATCAGTGTAGACATCAGGACTATTACTGAGGCACTTGCACACGTCGTCAGTAGCTTGGTCAAATGCGCTCTGAGCAGAGACACTGGTGATAGTGATCAACAGTAGAGCAGCAATGCTAAGCAGTGTACGATGGTTGTATATTCTTGTCATTGGGCAAAGATCTATGATAGCAACATGATAGAACTCAGATGAGCTTAAGTTTTAGGAAATTTTAACCGCCATCACCGCTACCTACAGAAAAGTAACAGGGTCACCACGCTGACGTGATGACCCTGTACTAAAATCGGCTATGTGCGACTGATCAGATCATGTCGCGAATCCCATGTCTGGGATAAAAGCTGTGTTATTTCTCGCCGCGAATCTTCTGCATGATATGCTCAAAATGACGACCCGCTGCTTCACGTCCCCCAAGTCCAAATGCTAGTGCTACCGCTACGGCAATTGCTCCTAGTGTCAGACCGAAGGCAAGATTCACTATATCGCTCCCTACACCCATAGTGTTGAGACCCATAGCAAGGAATAGGGCGATGATACCGTATCTAGCGATGCTGACTACCCACTGGTTATTAGATCCCTTGAGAGCATTGGCGACCATACCTGCGATGAAATTACCGAGGATGAGGATCAGTAGACCCATGAAGATCTTACCGGTCATAGCAAAGATCACTGTCAATATATCACTCACTTGCTCTAGCTCAAGCTTGTCCACAGCGGCAATGATACCGGTAAACATGATGAAGAAGAAAGCAATATTTCCTAGTAGCTGTGAGATCGATCGACCTTCGCCAATCATCTTGGAAAGACCAAGTGTCTCAGCATAGCCATCCGTACCCATACTGCGCAGTAGACCTACTACCAGCTCCACTACGTAGCGACCTACAAAGTAGAATACCGCAAGTATGATACCGGCTGCAAGAATATTGGGAAGACTATTGAGAAGCGTATTAAACATCTCCTTTGCTGGTTCTGAGATGGCGTCCATCTTCAGATAATCTAGCGCTTGCACTAGGAGAGGTATGAAGATGATGATAAAGACAATCTTCTTCACGATATTCGTCAGACTTACGTTGGCACTTAGATTCATACGAGATCCCAAGCGCTCGATGCCTTCTGACACAAATCCTACAGCTTCAGAAAGTATAGAAGCAATGAGGTAACCAGCAAATCCGATGATAGCTGCACCTATGATATTAGGTATGTAGTTGCCTATCTGAGTGAAGAGGTTCTTCACAGGATCTAGCGCTGTAGTCATGCCAAGTGTCTCTAGTGACATGATCAGTGCATAGAGTAAGATCAGATAATAAGCGAGCTTAGCTATAAACTTGCCTAAGTTCATCTTGAGATGCATCTTATCAGCCATGCGCTCATCAAGCTGTGTGCGCTTAAAGATATTTACGATGACCTTCTTGACGATAGATGCTACGATCCACCCAATCAAGATGATGAGTATAGCACCGATGTACTTGCCAAATCCAGGTCCTAGGATCGCGGTGGTATCGTTGATAAAGAGTTTAATTTTTTCCATGAGTTAGTTGGTTGATTATATTAAAAGTATAGCTCTCTTATAGGGTTGAGACCTAGATTGTGCGGTATTGTCACACATATATTCAGATAATTTTAAGAAATCTGTAAGACTTCTCGCTAGCGCGCAAAAGAAAAGGGAGTGTACCGCGTGGTACGCTCCCTTCATTATTTGATATATGTATGATAGACTTTAGTCCATCTCATTCATCTTTTCGTTCTTGTAGATAGCACCGATGATCTCATGTCTTCTTCGCACAGATGGCTTAGTAAACTCGCGACGACGTCTCATTTCTTTCATGAGGCCGACTCGCTGGTGTTTCTTTTTGTAGCGTCTGAGAGCTCTGTCGATGGACTCTCCATCTTTTACATCGATAATTAGCATATGTATCTTCTATTAGTAGTATTTGTAAATTAGGTGCGCAAAAGTAAGTAAAATCTTAATCTTCTGGCTTTGGCGGCACTTCATTTTCCTCAAACTTCCTTCCCGTCCACTTTCCGAGCCAGTCGCAGTTCTTACCCACCTTCACATAGCGATAGTAAGCGTCTACTGCTTTTTCCTTCTCTTTACGGTACATCAGTATGTTCTGCTGACCTGATTTGAGGTGGAAGTAGTACAGGCCATTGGCCATTTTAAAGTACTTAGATTTAGAGAATGCCATATATTCTATACATTTCTTGAGCTGAAAAAGTGCCAGAAGCCTCGAGTTTACTGCATTCTCGTGATTGTAACACCACTTCGCATACCTCAGGCACTAGCCTCATTGAGCCTGCAAAGATAGATAATCTAGTAGATATGCTATGAACGGGTGCCCTGCGAGCCCTCGGGCTCTCCACCAAAGTTGAGCTGGAAGCCAATCTTATTAGCGTTGCTAGGCTGATCATCGTCAAAGTCTTCCCAGTTGGTCACTTCAGTGATAAATTCCTCTAGGTGCCTCACTATAAACGGCGGCGTCAACTCCTCAGGACGATATATACCTATAGTCTTTGGCTGCTGCGGCTGACCATAGCCTTCTATGTAAGGATAGTTGATCAGGACGATGATCTTACCGTTAAATAACTGCTGATACACCAGCCCACCATTATGCTTTACCAAGTGACGCTTAAGAGTCTCATTGATCGCCTCAAACATGCCGCTCTTTACCTGCCCCAGTGATAGTACCACCGCTTGCAGATTCTCCAGATCAGACTTGCATGTCACCTCGCAGTCTAGTTCTAGGTCGTCCGCATGCTTTTTTAGATCTGTCATGATCATCTCCTTGAGCTCAGAGCTCCAGAGATCACGGTACTCGCGAGTATTGGCTAGTACTACCTTGTACTGCTCTACCTTGCGCTTGAGGTTCATGATTTGAGAATTCATCTGAAACATATAGACTGTTTTTTTGGAGAGCGAAGCTACTCATTAATATGATGTGCTGCCTAGATGGTCTTGCTTAATAGGACGACAGACCACCTATCGGTCACATGGATTCTACCTTTTTTTACAGAGGAGTACCATTGAGGTCATGTCGTAGACAATAGGTCATATGGTCGAGAAACGGACTCAGAGCCTTGAAATCTGCTGTGATAGTAGCGACAAACTTCTCCGATGTAGCTAGAGTACTAGGATAGGTCTTGCTGAAGATAAACTGCTTATAGCGCAATTGTTCTACAGCAGGATGATCCTTATCGTAGCCTCTAGGAGATGACTTCAGCTGCTCGCCTTGCATCTCACCCCATACGGTCTTAAAAGATTTTTTGCCTATCACCCTCGGTAGGTCCTTAGGTGCAGCTGCTAACTGAGCTCTGATGTGCTGCAGATCTGATCGCTCAGGATTCCAGAATCCACCTCCTAGAATCACCTCACCAGGTCTTACAGCTAAGTAATAACCACCTCGTAGATCAGGCTGTCTTCGACCCCAGTACATCCGCATGGCAGCGTTGTAGGGCGTCTTATCTTTACTGAAACGCACATCTCTGTAGATCCGGTAGAGCTTAGAATTGCCTACGTACGAGCCTGGTAGTTGAGCGCCGTGGGCTCTTTCTATGCTCTGTTCTATTTCTGTAAGGAGGGCCTTGCCTTCAGCCTGAGCACTGAGATACCTATCCTTATTTTCACTAAACCACTCGCGATTATTATTCTTTGCAAGTTGGCGGAGAAAAGTCAAGGTAGATTTACTTACATGTGTCATAGTGAGTACTTATCCCTAAGTAATGCCCACGAGGCAGCTCTGTTCACGATCCTCATCTGGTACGATCTTTGACTCTTCATACCAAACTCCATTCTATGCCAGCTACCCAGTCCCGCGCTCAGATCTCTCGAGATGCTATCCAGCGATTGTATATCGCTATGCGTCACTTATTTATCCGAGGCAGCTATAAACCACTCGGGGCCAGTGGAGAAGCGATCATACAAGCCATGCTATCGCTTAGTCCCGAGATCTACGGTAGCATAAGAGATACGGAGCGAGTAGAGCTAGACGGGTTGTTATACATCTTTCAGCGCTTACCTCTGGGTATAGAAGAGTGCAGATATGTGAAACTCATAGGCAGAGAAGGCTATGAGAAGTCAGATTTTGAGGCCATCATACCAGCTAAGCGACGCCGGAGTTGCTACCGGATAGATGATGACCAGATGTTCATAGAGATGAGTCGCGGTCGCAGTGATGTCTATGATGTGCTTACGCACCTGACATTTCTGTACATCGAGTCAGAAAAGATCCGGCTCAATGCCCTAGACCACAAGAATCGCGTGCGCAAAGAATGGGAGATGCTCCGTGAGATCGTGGAGCAGGAAGCCAGTGGTGAAGAGATCAATCGTGAGGTGGGTTATAGTTATCTGAGCAATCTCCTCGGTAGGACATTTGATGAAACCGTGGCTGCGTGCAAGAGATTTGATGGTAGTAAAGGCGTCAACTCACTCTTTCATATTACCTACTGGATAGGACGTCTCAGCCTAGACGAGCACCTAGATGATATCGATCGTGAGATAAGCTTCTCCAGATCTCTCAGGGAGAAACTAGGTCACCATATCTATGGAGAAACTTGGGCAGAGCATATCAAGACCGAGCTACACCAGCAAGGTCTGCTCGATCGACCTATACATGTCATCAGCAGCAACATGCACAGCGTCATGAATAGCCTCTACGGTCATGGTGCACTAGGATCTGCGGGCTACAAGACGCTCGAGGCGATGGCAGAGTCTCTCAGCCTATCTGAGAGCACCGACCTGCGCAAGAAAGTTGAGAAGTATGCGCTCTCACGAGGTATGACTTATATACACGACCACTCTGGCACCAATATCACCGTCCAGGTATTTGACTGTAAGCACCTAGCAGGCCTCAGCACTCCAGAGGGAGACAAGTGGCTCGAAGCGACTGATTGTAACGCAGTTTTACTAGTCATGGACTATGCATTTGGCGAACAGGCATACGAGACCATGGACGAGTTACTCAAGCCTATGGATCTGGAAGGAGAGAAAATCCCACTTGACATCAGGTCCGTCAATATTATGGGAAAGGCTGGCATACTCCGTGGAGTAAAGGGTGATATCATGATACCATCGGCCCATGTATTTGAGGGGACGGCCGATAACTATCCTGTGGACAATGCTCTGGAGGCAGATGACCTTGCTGGTCATGGGCTTGATGTCTATGAGGGGCCTATGATCACCGTGATGGGTACGTCCTTACAAAATCGCGATGTGCTCAACTATTTCCTCAAGTCGTCGTGGGCCTGTATAGGCCTAGAGATGGAAGGTGCTCATTACCAGAAAGCTATACAAGCAGCAAGTAAGATCCGCAAGAGCATCAGATCAGATGTCACCTTGCGATATGCCTACTACGCTTCTGATAATCCTCTGCATACGGGTGGAACTCTTGCTAGTGGAAGTCTAGGTGTGGATGGAGTCAAGCCCACTTACCTTATCACTGACCGCATACTCAAGCAAATCCTCCGAGTCTAGTAAGCATAGATGAACATATCGGCTACTACAGCCATATATATGCTATGACGACACTGATTATAGGAGGAACCCATGGTATAGGGAGGGCTGTCGCCCAAATGCTGCCGCAAGACAATCAACTACATATCATCAGTCGTCACGGTGACGATGATCCAATAGCAGGAGCTAGTTATCACAATCTCGATATACTCAGCGATGAGCTACCCGATATTGACGACGTCGCTCAGATTGTCTACTGTCCAGGAAGCATCAATCTGAGACCTGTCCAGTCACTCAAGATCGATGACTTTCGATCCGACTTTGAGATCAATGTCATTGGGGCCGTGCGCGCCGTGCAGAAGTACTATCGCACCATCAAAAAACAAGAAGGAGCCAGCATAGTATTCTTCAGTACTGTGGCAGTGCAGCAGGGCATGCCATTTCACACCAGTGTAGCAGCTGCCAAAGGCGCAGTGGAAGGCTTGACGAGATCACTCGCTGCTGAGATGGCTCCACTTGTACGGGTCAACTGCATCGCACCCACTATGACGGATACACCACTAGCTGCAAGCATATTAAAGAATGATCAAGCTCGAGATAATATCGCTGAGCGCCATCCACTCAAGCGCATACTAGATGCAGAGGAAGTAGCAAGTATGGCTGCATACCTGCTCAGCCCAGCAGCTCGTGGAATCACTGGACAAGTGATCGGTATAGATGCAGGCATGGGATCATTAAAGCTCTAGTATGCATCTCTCATGGAATGACATCGCTAGCTGGGACCGCATACGCCGATTACAGCTCATCAATAGCATATCGGGCTACAAACCAGCCAATCTTATAGGCACCAGGTCATCTAGTGGTCAAGATAATCTTGCGATCTTCAGCAGTGTGGTGCACCTTGGTAGTAATCCTGCTCTACTGGGTATGATCACCCGCCCTGACACTGTGCCGCGTCATACACTTGCCTATATCCGCGAGACAGGCTGCTATACGATCAATCATGTCTCAGAAGACATGATCCGCGCAGCACACTGGACGTCCGCTGACTGGCCCGAAGATCAATCAGAATTTTCAGCACTCGGTATCCCCAGTGAGGAAGTGGATGGTTTTCCAGCGCCATTCGTAGCTGGTGCTCCTGTAAGTATGGCCATGAAGCTAGTGGATGAACTACCGATTCAGGCTAATGGTACCATACTACTTATCGGTAAGCTAGAATTTATCAGATTTCCTGATGATGCCTTGGATGAAGATGGTAGCCTAGACTACGCGCAACTTGCTAGCGTCGCGATCAGTGGGCTGAATAGTTATCATAGTGTATCGCGTATCTCTAAATTCCCCTACGCGCGTACTGAAAATTGGAGAGAACCGAGCTAGAAAACTTCTCCGTAACAGTAGGTAATCGCCAGTACCGTCCCAGGAATTTTTTCATTCTTATATTCACAAGATCATGATCCCCGTAAGCATCTACTGGTTCCGAAACAATTGCCGTCTCAGGGATCTACCATCTCTGCAACGATGCAAGGAAGATTCACAGAACATCCTTCCTGTATGGATCTATGAAGATCGCTGGGATGGAGATGACGATCTTGGATTTCCTGTGATGGGAGATTTGCGCTACACGCATTTGCGCGACAGCGCCCTCAGCCTACAGAAGAGACTACATGCTATGGGATCTGAGCTTCTGATCCTACGTGGTGATCCCACACAGATCTTGCTATCACTGAGCCAGCGACTCGGCGGATGCCCCATCTATACGTCACTCGAGGTGGCTTATTATGAGCGGCAGCAGGAAATCGCACTGGCAAAGTCTTGCGAGCTTGTCATGGTGAATGATCAGAGCTTGTATGGGGAGGATGATCTTCCCTTTGACTACGGGGATGTTCCGAGAGTTTTTACAGATTTCCGCAAGAAGGTTGAAAAATATAGTTCGGTACGATCAGAAGTACAGGAGATCACCTCTCTACCGCCTGCTCCTGATCATGACTATACATCATGGGAATATCCTGCTCGGCAAGTGAGCCAAGATCATCGCAGCGCTGTGACGCTGGAGGGCGATGAAACGGCAGCGTGGAACAGGGTGCAACACTACTTTTATGATACGCAGGCTCTGAGTGTATATAAGAAAACTCGCAATGCACTCATAGGCAGTATGTACTCCAGCAAGCTCTCCCCGTACTTGGCTGTGGGCTCCTTATCAGCTGTGTCCATCTATCACGAGATCAAGAGATATGAGAAGCAGCATGGTAGCAATGAGAGTACGTATTGGTTATTTTTTGAGTTGCTCTGGCGAGAGTTTTTCCGCTGGGTAGCAAGGAGGTATGGAGCTAAGATTTTCCACATTTCCGGAATCATGGATCGATATCGAGAGTACTCAGGCGGAAGGAAAGAGTTTCAAAAGTGGATCGACGGTAAGACGGGCGACGCCTTTGTCGATGCCAATATGCGTGAACTAGCTGCCACGGGATTTATGAGCAACCGTGGTCGACAAAATGTCGCGAGTTACCTAGTCCATCACATGCGTGTACCATGGACATGGGGCGCAAGATATTTTGAATCGCAGCTGATTGATTACGATGCAAGCAGTAACTGGTGCAACTGGATGTATCAGAGCGGTGTGGGTAATGATCCTCGCGATCGAGTATTTAATACGAAGCGCCAGGCTGAGATGTATGATAAGGATGGTAGCTACCGCGATCTATGGTCGTAGTCAGGAAGCACTTTATATCAGTCCCTTTTCCATTGCATTCTTGATCAGCTCGGCGCTGTTCTTAGCACTTAATTTTCTCAATAGTGTTTTCCTATGAGTTACTACAGTATGTGGACTCAGAAAGTAGTGTTCTGCTATCTCCCCATTGGTATAGCCTTCTGCTATGAGACCAAGCACTTCAAGTTCTCTCTCTGAAATGATCTGCGATAGACTACCTTGTATATGGTGTAGCTGGTCATCGGGTTGACTTACTCTTGGACTGTAGTAGGAGTCGCCATGATAGACTGTACGTATGGCTGAGACCACTTCATCAGCCCCGTCATCCTTGAGCAGATAGCCTTGAGCGCCATACTGATGCATACGCTTTACGTAGCTCTGAGCATCATACATACTGAGGGCTATAACCTTGACTTGAGGATAGTGCTTAGTAATTTTCTTGCATACTTCTACACCATTCAGCTCAGGCATGTTGATGTCTAGTAGAGCTACGTCGACATCCTGATCTTTGAGCAACTCTAGTACTTGTCGCCCGTCATGGGCAAATGCTACCACCTTCATATCATTATGCTTGGCAATGGTAGCCATAAGACCATCTATAATCACCTTGTGATCGTCTGCCAATAGTATCTTGATGATAGCAGACTCGCTTCCCTGTAACTGATCCCCACTCATGTGACAAAGATGCCGAATTAGACGCTCTGAGACATCACCCTAAAGGGGTAGAATGACACAAAATCGAAGTGGAAATCAATGATTTGACTTGCATTACTAGACCTTTGGAGCTGTGATTTCAGCAAATTCTATCATTTCAGTGATATCTGTATCAACTCTAGCTATGGCTTACCATGCGTGAAATTGTCATAGCTTATATGTTGCTCTTCGCTTGTGCAAGTGGGTCGCTGTACTATTTCACAAGGCAAAAAACCTTCAAGTATCACGTGCTATATTGTGTATCCTTGATGGCCTATCTGCTGCTCAAGGGTGACGTGGTCTGGTACTATCTGGTAGAGCTAGTGGGTGGCAGGGAGCACATCATGAAGTCCTTTAACTGGTACATACAGACGATATACTACCTCATGTACGGCCTCTTTGGTTTCCACTTCATAGACCTTCACGTCACCCAGCCCATGTGGACAGCATCCATGAAACGATGGATTTTTAGAGCACTCTGGTTCTCGACAGTTCTTTTCATTATTTGTGTAATCTTTCAGTGGCGATTTTTCTATCCATTCATGTTTTTCTTCATTCCCATGTTGTTGATACTTCTGGTCGCGGCTGTGATGCGAGCACGACGTCATGGAAATCGTACTAGAGCGATATTTATCGTGGCGGCGATCATCTATACCGTATCTGCATTGACAGCACTTGTGATCACTCTCTATCAGCAATCGCGCTATGATACGTTTCAACTCATTCTAGGCTTGTCGCCAATCGGCTTTTTCTATATAGGAATCATCATCGATAGCATTCTTTTCAGTATTGGCCTTGGTATCACAGTGAAGGCTATGTATGATGAAAATCTCAAGAAGAATGAGAAGCTGATGCGCATGTCTTATGACCTTGAGCTATCTACCATACAGGGAGTCCTAGAAGGTGAATCTAGCGAGCGAAAACGCATCGCTCAGGACCTGCACGATAGCATGGGTGTAAGACTGTCTGCTCTTAGACGTCGCCTGCAGTCTGTCGCCGGCAGGATGACTGATACTCAAGACAAGGAGGAGATAATATCATCAGAGCTCGCCATAGGAGCAGCTCTTGCCGAGGTGAGATCACTATCACATCGAATGATGCCAGACGCCCTAGTTAATCTAGGATTGGAAGCTGCGATAGAGGATATGGCAAGCGATATCATGAAAGCATATCCACTAGAGATCCACGTAGATATAGAAAGTGAATTAATTGAGAGCGAGGCAAAAGCATACGAAGTTTATCGAATCATCCAAGAGTGCATAAACAATAGCATCAAACATGCAGAAGCATCACTCATAACCGTAAGTCTCAATGCTTATCGCGCAGCAGATAGCATCGGACGCAGACTCGTGATCACGGATGATGGCAAGGGTTTTACTCAAGAAACTATTGAATCGCATGGACTAGGAATATCAGGAATCAGATCTCGTGTAAGACTACTTGGCGGTACGGTCAATCTCAGTTCGGATAGCGGTACACGCTACGAGATCTTGTTCTAGTCAAGCGGCACTCGATCACAGCAATAAAAATAAAAATGCCCAGACCAGAGGTCTAGGCTTTTCATATTGCTAAATGGAACTTGGGATTAACCCAATTCGTGCATTAGGCTTCGTAGCGAGAGCCGCAGGTGCGATAAGATGAGGTTCTTCTCTGACGAGTCATAGCGAGCTATGTGCATCTCGGCTATCGCTCGATGAACGTTTCAGGAGGATAAGCCTGCCTACCTCTGGTAGGTGCCTGATCTTGAAGCAGATGTGGCTCGGAGTAGAAGCAAACCACAATGGTTATTTCACTCAACTCACTTCATGACAAATGGGCGAGATCCACCCGTAACAAATACTTCCGCCAACGATACTCTTGATGTATCGCCTATTGCCCTGACTGAGAGACAGTTACATGGTTGAAAAACACTTACCTAAAATCCTAATGCACGAATTGGGATTAATTCTGCTCCGTAGCTGTCAGTCCACGAAATACAATTTTACCATCAAACTCATCAAGGACAAGTGTGTCACCTTTACTCACACTTCGCTGTAGCAACTGACGCGACAGCTCATTCATCACTTGCTTCTGAATCACACGCTTAAGTGGTCGAGCACCGAATTCAGGATTGAAGCCTTTATCCGCGAGCCAGTCCATCGCCTGTGTTGACACTTCCAGTTGTATCTCTTGCTCGCCCAGCAATTTTCGCAATTGTTCTATCTGTAGTTCAGTGATCTGTCTTATGTCAGTTCTACTCAGTGGTCGGAACATGACTACCTCATCTATGCGATTGAGAAACTCAGGGCGAACACTTGATTTCAATAAGGTAAAGAGCATCTCCTTAGTCGTGTCGATAATTTGCTCTTGATTATTTTCATTAATCCGTTCAAATTGATTTCTGATGACATCAGATCCTATATTGGATGTCATGATGATAATTGTATTCTTAAAATTGGCAACTCGTCCCTTATTGTCAGTTAAGCGACCGTCCTCGAGCACCTGTAGTAATATATTAAATACATCAGGATGTGCTTTTTCGATTTCGTCAAGTAAGACTACGCTGTAGGGTTTTCTTCGTACAGCTTCTGTGAGTTGTCCACCTTCATCATAGCCTACATAGCCAGGAGGCGCACCCACAAGCCTGCTTACCGCATGTCGCTCTTGATACTCACTCATATCTATGCGGGTCATAAGATTCTCATCGTCAAATAAATATTCAGCAAGTGCCTTAGCTAATTCTGTCTTGCCCACGCCAGTGGTTCCGAGAAACAGAAATGAGCCGATAGGACGCGTCTGGCTAGATAGACCCGTGCGACTTCTTCTTATTGCATCGGCTACGGCTTCTACCGCTTCATCTTGGCCTATAACTCTATCGTGCAGCTCGTCCTCAAGGGTCAGTAGCTTTTCACGCTCGCTCTGCAACATACGTGTTACAGGTATACCTGTCCATTTACTGATGATTTCAGCGATGTCTTCCGCATCTACCTCTTCTTTTACAAGCATTTTACCTTCTTCGGTCATTTCTCGTAATTGAGATAAGTAGTCGTCTAAAGTTTTTTGTAGTTCGGGTATACGACCATATCGTATTTCTGCGGCGGCACTGAAATCGCCATTGCGCTCGGCGCGATTGCTCTCAAGTTTTAACTGCTCGATTTCTTCTTTAGATTTCTGTACGCCTAGTACAACCGCTCTTTCACCTTCCCAGCGCATTTGTATTTCTTTTCGGCGCTCTTCTAGATCTGCAATCAGCTGGTCAAGTTCTTGTACGCGAGAATTATCTTTTTCTCGTTTCATCGCTTCACGCTCGATTTCTAGTTGGCGTACACGTCGCTCTACTTCATCAAGTTCTTCCGGCATGCTATTCATCTCTAGGCGCAGCTTGGCGGCTGCTTCGTCTATGAGGTCAATTGCCTTATCTGGAAGATGTCTATCGGTGATGTATCTACTAGAGAGTTGAACTGCGGATACGATTGCCGCATCTGTAATATTTATCTTGTGATGAGTCTCATAGCGTTCTTTGAGGCCGCGCAAGATACTTATAGAGTCTTCCTCGCCTGGTTCACGTACAAGCACACTCTGGAAGCGTCGCTCTAGAGCTTTATCTTTTTCAAAGTACTTCTGATACTCGTCAAGTGTCGTCGCGCCTATTGCACGTAATTCACCACGTGCAAGTGCTGGCTTGAGTATATTGGCCGCGTCCATAGCGCCTTGTCCTTTTCCGGCACCTACAAGTGTATGTATCTCATCGATAAATAGGAAGATATCACCATCAGCCTTTACCACTTCATTGATAACTGCTTTGAGTCGCTCTTCAAATTCTCCTTGGTACTTTGCACCAGCAATCAGAGCGCCCATATCTAGAGAATATATTTCTTTGTCCTGTAGATCTTCAGGCACATCACCGTTGATGATGCGATGGGCAAGTCCCTCTATTATGGCCGTCTTTCCTACACCGGGTTGACCTATGAGTATAGGATTATTTTTGGTCCTGCGTGCGAGGATGTGCAGCACTCTTCTTATTTCTTCATCACGCCCTATGACTGGATCGAGTTTTCCTGTACGTGCTCGTTCATTCAGGTGTATAGCATATTTATTCAGCGCGTTGTAAGTATCCTCAGCGCTAGAACTAGTCACGCGTGATCCTTTGCGCATTTCTTCAACGGATGATTTTACTCCTTTCTGGCTGATACCATAGTCCTTGAGAATTTGAGATGCCGAACTTTTCTGGGCTATCATAGACATGAGTAAATGCTCAATTGCCACATACTCGTCACCCCATTTTTTAAGAGATGATGTCGCACTTGTAAGTAATTGATTGAGCTCACGACTGATATACTGGTCGCCACCAGATACTTGCGGCAGACGATTTATCTGATCTCGCGTATCATGGGTGATGGACTCTAGAGATGTTCCTTGCTTCTTGATGAGATAGGGAACCACAGAGTCATCAGTCTCAAGCATCGCCTGTAGCAGATGCAAAGGCTCTATGGCCTGATGATGATTTTCCATTGCGAGCGCTTGAGCGCGTTGCATGGCTTCTTGTGACTTTATAGTTAGTTTATTCATGTTCATAATCTTCGCATTTGTATAGACTATAGTCAAAGACTGTGCACATCGATGATTACGACTATAAAAGCGCCACTATGGCATGGTTCCTCGAAATTATGCGACATTTTGTCTGAATTCTCGCCTGATTAGGGCAGTTTCACTTTAGATCAGAAGCATCTTAGAGCAGATCACTGCTATAAGTTCTAATTATAGTAACAGGTCCTATAGATGGGATACTATCTTTCCCTCATGAAATATTTTATTTTTCCCGTATTGTGTGTTATGATGATATCGTGCTTTTCAGTAAATCTAGTCGCTCAGGATTGGCCTAGCGACTGGATGGGTACCTATGAGGGAGTGATGTATATCTACTCACAGGCCGAGCTGAGAGACAGCGCTGACTTGCGTCTAGAATTATCAGAGGCTAGTGATAGCAGCTGGAGCTATGTCATGACATATGACAACCCCACTTATGGGACTGTGGTCAAAGACTACATGCTACTGCGGCTCGATAGCTTGCCACCACATACTTTCTTAATGGATGAGAATAATGGTCTCTACATACCTGAGACGCTCATAGGGAATACCATGTACTCCACATTTGATGTAGCGGGAAATCGACTATCGGGAATGCTGAGTTGGCACGCAGATGGCCTCTATTGGGAGATCCATACAGCTCCTGGTGGTACTGCGAGCAGTTCTACCAGTACACCAGATGAGCAAGGTAGGAGCTTTACAGTAGATGCCTATCAGGTACGACATACACAGCATGCATGGCTCCGCAAAGTGGAGTAGTGCTATCCTCCGCTCTGGTGGATCTGCTCTTGTAGGTACTTGATCCTGGATATGACATCGGCTTCCAAGATAGGATTTCTATCAGCGTGTCTCAAGTATTGCCTATAGTAGCGAAGCGCAATCTTCTTATCAGCATAGTACTCGTCACTCATACCAGCAAGTCCTAGGAGTAGTCTTGCATCCTCGAGATGACTGTAACCCCGCTTAGCCAGTGCTATGGCTTCTGGATAATTTTCTTGCTCTTGAAGAGATCTGGAATGCTCTATGTAGTAATTGTCCATGCGCTGGGAAGTACCCGTAATGATGGCTCGGTCGTAGTGAAAATTTGCTTCTTCGAAATCCTGCATTTGGGCGAAAGCCCTCGCCAAATAATGATGGACGGTCTCTTCATCCTGAGCATCCATCAACCTGCTGAGTGTCCTTATACAGCGAGCAAAAGAATCTTGCTCAAAGTAGCTGAAGCCGAGCATTCGTATATACGGATCTTCCAGATCGATCAAGCGAGCTGTGGACTCAAGAAGCGGGATGACCTGATCATGCTGGTCTAGCTTGTACTTGACGCGAGCTAGCTCTTTTCTGATTCCCACGTGCTCAGGATTGTGTGCATGTAAGAGACTCAGTACGGTATCGGCTTGCTTCGGATTCTCTGTAGCCGCGAGTAACTTGGCGTAGAGGATTCCACTATTGACATCTCCTGGTCGTAGCCTATATGCTGTAGCACTATGTAAAAGTGCGGGCACCACCTCCTGGACTCGTACAAGTTGCTCGGCATACATTCTATGATAGCTGGCATTGGTCGAATCTATGCTGAGCAGAGCTCTATGATACTTGATTGAGAGCGGCCAATTGTTCTCAGTCTGATAGATCTGAGCTAGAGCATAGACGGAGCTAAGTAGTTCTGGCTGATCTCGAAGAATGGCCTTGTGAATATCCTTGGCTCCGCGGAAGTTTCCTGTCTGCTGATAGCATTGTGCTAGGAGCGTCATATCTGCCTGATTGCTATCTTGCTCTACCGCTGGAGCTAGCAAGCTGATGGCTGCATCATACTGACCTATCGCAAAAGCGCTGCGCGCCGAGTCCTGTATCTGAGCGGCGCAAGTGGTACGGAGGAGAACCAAAGTAACGACCACGACCAGGTATTTCATATCACGAATATAGGCATCATATCTGCCAGGCATATTGAGTACCTTCGGACTACAATCCTAAGTCTTATCGAGCTCAGTACAGAATTTATAGCCATCATTATTACAGGGTCATTCCTGGCGGGGTTCATTAATACCTACGCAGGTAATGGATCTATGATTACGCTGACGCTCCTGATGGAAATGCTAGGCATGCCTCCAGACCTCGCCAATGGAACTAACCGAGTAGGAATACTCGCTCAGGCAATTCCAGCAACAGCTATTTTTGCTAAGCAAGGAGAATTGCGAGTGCAGCGAGATAAATTCGTGATTTTCTGGTCCATGTTAGGGGCAATTATCGGAGTGACTCTAGTGCTTTTTGTAAGTAATGCGATCTTCAGATCCGTATACTCCTATTTATTGGTAATCTTATTTATCGTTGTATTAGCTAGGCCTAAGCGGTGGCTCTCGCCTAAAAATGTAGTGCGCCAGCGACATCCGTCTATCAGGGCGGCTCTTTATTTGCTCTTAGGTATCTACGGTGGATTTATACAAATGGGAATGGGTGTATTTTGCTTAGTAGTATTTGTCCTAATTGAAGGTCGTAAAATAATGCAGGCCAATGCGCTTAAGATTTTAATTATAGGCCTATATACCGCAGTAGTTGTCGCTGTTTTTCACTGGAAGGGTTTGATCCACTGGCGGATTGGATTGCTCATGGCTATCGGTCAAGCAGCAGGTGGAGTAGTAGCTCCGTGGCTAGCCGATAGGATCAAAAATGTCGACCGATTTGCCTATTATCTATTGGTCATCATGATGGTGATCGGAATAAGCAAAGTATTTAACTTAATCTAAAACACTATGGCAAATAACTCATTTGTTACTAAACAATTTCATGACGCAATTGCAATGCTCAATGAGCGCCAGCGTACAGCCGTGCAAGCTATTGATGGGCCAGTAATGGTCGTAGCTGGTCCAGGTACAGGTAAGACACAGCTACTTGCCGCGCGCATCGGCACCATATTACTGCGACCTGATGTGAAGCCTGAGGAAATTCTCTGCCTCACATTTACTGACGCCGCCATGATCAACATGCAAGAGCGATTGCGAGACTATGTGGGTAGTATGGCTTACCGTATACCAGTCTATACCTTTCATGCATTTTGTAATGAGGTGATCATGACCCATCGGGAAGAGTTTTCTCAAGTACAAGAGTTAAGCGCCATTACAGATCTAGAGCACTATGATCTGGTGAAAGAATTACTCGAAAGTTTAGCCACAGATCATCCGCTGTATAGTGTAAAAGGGGCAAGTCCATACGAGATCCGGCAGTTCATATGGTATTTCAGCAAGATAAAGGACGAAAACTATGATGCAGCTAGCTTGCAAGCTGAGCTGATTGAAGAATTAAAGGAGAGAAAGGAGAAAGGAGAATTTGATTATCAGCGTAAGTTTAAAGAGTTTCAAAAGGGCGACCTCAATCCCAAGAAGTATGAAGAGGCACTGAAGCGAGTCAATAAGAGCATCTCCGCACTCAGCCTCTATGACAATTACGTAGCGGCGATGGATGCTGCTGGCTACTACACCTTTAAAGATATGATCCTGTGGGTGGTAGGAAAGTTTGAGCAAGATGAAGAGTTCCTTGCACAGTATCAGGAGAGATTCCAGTATGTCCTCATTGATGAATATCAAGATACTAATGGTAGCCAAAATCGACTAGCTGAGCTCCTTACAAGCTACTGGGATCGACCCAATTTATTTGTGGTAGGTGATGACGATCAATCAATCTATAGATTTCAAGGAGCGAGTACAGGTAACATTATCGCCTTTCGCGAAAAGTACAATCCAGAGATTATCATCCTTGAAGAAAACTATCGATCTGTGCAGACGATATTAGATGCCTCTATGGCGCTTATTGCGACTAATGATGATCGACTTGTATCTCAGGATCCAGAATTCACCAAAGATCTTAAGGCTTCACATCCTGCCATGCAAGATGTAAAAGTGGAGCCACTGCTGATGACTTTTGATACTCCCACAGCTGAGTCATCGCATCTCTATGAGAGATTAAAAGAGCGCTTCTCGAGTGGTGAAGACTTAAGCGATACAGCCGTCATATACAAGAAGCATAGTCAATCTGAATTGCTCATAGATGCATTATCTAAAAGCGGTATTCCGTTTCAAGTAGGTAAGAAGGAAAATCTATTATCTACCATTCTCTTTCGCCAATTACGTGATGTACTCAGTTATCTGACGCTGGAGGCCGATCAAGCTGGTGCTGGCGATCACGAGATCTTTTCTCTTTTGCACTTTGATTTTTTCGGAATACCGGCGTACGACATTGCTCGACTCAGTTTACACCTCTCTCAGATTAATAGCAGCAATAGAGATAGTGCAAAGCGCACGCGATGGAGAGATTTACTACAAGATGATAATATACTGAGAGATGCAGGAATAGATCAGACGGAGGTACTCCTAGAAATAGGAGCCAAGCTGGAAATTCTCATTGGTGATGTGGCAAACCACACTTCACAGGTATTTCTCGACAGAGTAATTCACCAGCTGGGAATAATGGAGTACATCCTGCAGCATCCTCAGAGGATCTATTTATTACAAATTCTCCGAGTACTTTATACCAAGCTTAAGGATGAGACAGAGCGGATGCCTACGCTGAGTATAGTAGAGTTCCTTGCCATACTAGAGCGATATGGTGATTATGATATTGACATTCCTGTGTCGCTACACGTGGGTGCTAAGCAGGGCGTACACCTGATCACAGCTCACGGTAGTAAGGGGCTAGAGTATGAGCGAGTCTATGTGATTGGATGTGTGGAGTCACGTTGGGCTAAAGATGGCGGTAGAGCAGGCGCCTTTTTATTTCCCGGAGGTGGAACCTCTGACGAGGAAAAGGCAGCGGCTCTCAAAGAGCGAAGACGAGTACTCTACGTAGCTATGACAAGAGCTAAGAAAGAGCTCTACCTCTGTCGGTATGAAATGAAGGATAATGGTCGACCAGAAAAGGCACTCCCATTCCTCACAGAGATAGAAGAACGATATAATCTACAGGAACAAGTCATGGAAGCTAGCGCTGATGATCTTGGAATCTTTATCAAGAGCACCGAGCTAGATACATCTGATCCGCCGATCATCAGCGGTGATATCATCGATGCTGCTATGAGTAGGATGGCTATGTCTGTGACTGGCTTGAGTAAGTACCTGCGCTGCCACATGGAGTTTTACTTTGAAAATATACTCAGGGTGCCTTCTGGTAGAAATCAACATATGGGATTTGGTAACGTGGTACATCGCTCACTAGAGCATCTGTACGAAGCCGTAGACGGAGGCGCGTCCCTTACATCTGATTTGACGATACAGTACTTTAAGTCGAGCATGGACTACTACGCTAGCCACTTCACAAGGGAAGAGTATGAGCGCTATATGGACTGGGGCAAAACGGAGTTTGTAGCATTTGTAAAGTTAGTACAAGAAGACGATGCAAGTGCTGACGATATCAAACTTGAGTATACTATAAAGAATACGGATATAGAGGGCGTGCCAGTCTCAGGAGCTATAGACAAAATCTTAGTCTACGGTAGAGATGTGAAAGTAGTGGATTACAAGACAGGCAACCCTGATAAGAGTAGTATGGCGGCTAATCTTAAGCCGCATACTGCGCGTATGACTACTGGCACTGGTGGGGATTACTGGCGGCAGATGGTGTTCTATAAGTTGCTATTGCAAGCAGATCCGCGATCTACTTGGACGATGACAGACGGCTACTTTCACTTTGTGCAGAGGTCTGGAGAGACAGGAGAGTTCGTCAAGAAGCATGTCGATGTAGACCTGGAAGCTATGAGCAAAGTAAAGGAGCAATTACGTACGTCCTACTTGGGCATTAAAAATCATGAATTTCACAAGAGATGCGACACCTGCCGCTGGTGCAAATTTTTAGAATACAAGAATCTAGATCTGCAATACGTGGAAGATCCTGAGCCAGATAGATAAGAACTATCGCGCGTACTGCACAGAGAGAAAGGCTCTGCGGCGATCTTTCATGTCAGCAGGACTCGCGACATCAGTGGCAGGAAGCAAGGAGATATATTCTCGTTGTATGTTACCGATGCGATGTTGGAGTGCGTGGGCACTTAGCTCTGGGAGATTGCTGAAGCTAGAAGTTGCAAGTATCTCTGGGATACGTACGATAGGTATGTATTTACGTACTTTCTCTGTCTTGCTGATGACCAAGCGCTGACCCGGCTTGATCAGACTAGAGCTGAGATTATTCTGACGCTTCAGTTCGTATAGATTGATGCCATACTCTCGAGCTACATTGTAGAGATTATCTCCACGATTCACAAGGTGCTCATGGGTAACAGTTTCATTGACCATGATGACTTTGAAGTCACGCACATCTATTTCACTGGATCGAGTACCGAAGTAGCTGCTGCGAAGTCTTGCTCCATCTGTAATATCCACTCGATCCATGATCGCGAACATATACTGATCTGCTACCTCTGCTGGCAGTGTGATATTGTAGCCTCGCTTACTTGCTGGTATATATCCACGACGGTAAGCTGGATTGAGATGAGCAATGTCATAACTGGTGAGACCACAGGCATCTGCCACTTCACGGAGTGTAGTCTTGTGGAATAGCTGTACTACAGCAAGACCGTACACTGTACGCTCATCAGACGGATAGACATCATACATCGTGTGATGTTGCAGAAAATAACTGGCTGCGACAAACTTGGGGATATACCGTCTGGTCTCGCGCGGTAGATATCTACGCAGCTGGGCAAAATCTGTGCTGCCAGATCTTCGTATGGCTTTGTTGACATTGCCAGGGCCACAGTTGTAGGCACAGAGTGCTAACACCCAGTCATCATACTGACTGTAGAGTTCTGATAGATAGAGAACAGCGGCCTCTGTACTAGCGTAAGGATCCATGCGCTCATCTACGGAGCTGTGAATCTTGAGACCCATCATCTGTCCCGTGCCTTTCATAAATTGCCATAGTCCTACTGCACCAGCTTTGGAGCGCGCTTTTGGGCGTAAGCCTGACTCTATGACTGATAAGAACTTGAGATCATCTGGTAGACCGTAGTGGGCTAGCAACTCCTCAAATAAGGGAAAGTATAGCTCAGATCGATTCAGCAGCTTTACTGTCTCAGGACTAGTGGCGTACATCGTCACTACATCACGCATGCTGCGCTCATAAGCGATCTGTACACTTCCATGCATCTGAGAAATCTCAGACTTTATGTACGTGTCTGTAAGTAAATAACTTTCTTTCTCCACGCGCGCTTGTAGCTGGATAGCGCAGTAGAGAAGAGTACAGAGGAGAGTAAGCCTCCGCACGGATCTTGCCGTATCGAGTGTATACATGAGATATGTCCTGTTGTCGAGTTTCAGAGCTAGTCTAAGGATAGAGCGAATAGAGTAAGCGACTGAAGTGTGAGTTGTGTTGTCGGTCCGGCTAAGGATTAAGAAAACTTAACATCTTAGCACAGGACAAAGATAGACCTAATCTATGAAACAACAAACAAATTATAAATATTAATAATATTTAACAGTCAATGAGTCAGTTGATTATGTATATAATAGTGAAAATTGACTATGTGTAAGCTTCTAGTTATCAGTCGATAGCACTATAGAGAGATCTGCAAGTGAGAGTTTTTGCTGATCGCCTGTTTGCATATCTCTCAGCGTGTAGAGTTGCGACTTTCGCTCATCTTCTCCTATAATCACGACGCGCTGTACACCTCGCTGGTCCGCGTGTTTCATGAGTTTCTTGAATTTTCCGAGTTCTGGATAGATATCTACTCTCGCTCCCTCGCTCCTCAGACCTGTGACGATGCGCCAGCCAAGAGCTAGGCTAGCAGCATCCATACATAGGAAAAGTGCATCGAGTGACTTCACGGCAGTTGCTGGAAAGAGATCAAGCTCTGTCATCACGTCATAGATACGTGCGAGTCCAAAACTGATTCCTACGCCGCTCGTACCTTTCAGTCCAAAGACCGACGTCAAATCGTCATATCGGCCTCCACCACTCAGCGAGCCGATGTCCACCTGAGACGAACTCACTTCAAATATGCAACCCGTGTAGTAGCTCAATCCTCTGGCTAGTCTGATGTCTAGATAGACCTTTTGTGTCATGTGATCCATATCTACATAGCTCAAGATTTCATCGATCTCTGCTAGTCCCTCTGCCAGAGTACCGGTAGGCTGCAGGTGGCGCAGACTCGACATGTCGCCAGATTCATACAGATCGAGCATCTCGGCGATGCGGTCACCTGTGAGCCCCTTGGCGATGAGCTCGTCCATCACCCGGTCACGGCCTATCTTGTCCCACTTATCGATTGCGACACTTATCTCCCTGTACTGATGACTATAACCAAAGTGCTCGGCGATTCCCATGAGGATCTTCCGATGATTGATGTGAATTACCACCTGTAGTCCGAGATGTGTAAACACCTCATCGTAGATCTGCAAGAACTCTGCTTCACAAAGCAGGCTGCTGGTACCCACTACATCCGCGTCACACTGGATGAACTCTTGATACCTACCTCGCTGTGGGCGATCTCCGCGCCACACGCTTTGGATCTGATACCGCTTAAATGGAAATGCCAGTTCATGCTGATGCATCGCGACATATCTAGCAAAGGGCACTGTAAGATCATAGCGAAGTCCGCGCTTGGCGATCTGCGGTAAGACGGCCTTGCTATCGCGCTTGTCTAGGGCCTCAGGCTTTACCTTGTCTAGGAAATCACCATTATTTAGTACTTTGAAGAGTAGCTGATCGCCCTCATCACCATACTTACCCGTGAGCGTATCGAGCTTTTCCATTGCTGGCGTCTCGATAGGTCTATAACCATACCGCAGATAGGCCTGACGTATGATCTCTATGATGTAAGTTCTTTTTTCTACTTCAACGGGGCTAAAGTCTCTAGTACCCTTGAGTGTGGATGGCTTGGAGGACATTACATGGCGCTTTCAAACTGCTGTAGGAATCGGATGTCGTTTTCAAAGAGCCAGCGGATATCTGAGATACCATACTTCAGCATCGCCTGCCGCTCTATACCCATACCAAAGGCAAATCCTGTATACTTCTCAGAGTCTATGTCGCAGTTCTGGAGGACCTGTGGATCTACCATACCGCAACCCATGATTTCTAGCCAGCCAGTCCCTTTTGTGATACGATAGTCAGTCTCCGTCTCTAGACCCCAGTACACATCCATCTCTGCACTTGGCTCTGTGAAGGGAAAGTACGATGGACGAAGACGAATCTTGGTCTCAGGACCATACATCTCTCTTGCAAAGTGAAGTAGAGTTTGCTTCATATCAGCAAATGATACGCCCTCGTCTATGTAGAGACCTTCTACTTGGTGAAATTGGCAATGGCTACGGGCGCTGACTGTCTCATTTCTATACACGCGACCTGGTGCTATGATACGTATGGGTGGCTTGGTGGTCGTCATCACTCTTGCTTGCACACTACTAGTGTGAGTGCGTAGGAGCTGATTAGCGTCTGCCTTGAGGTAAAATGTATCCTGCATATCTCGCGCGGGATGATCCTCTGGGGTATTCATGGCAGTGAAATTGTGCCAATCATCTTCTATCTCTCGCTCTTCTGCCACTGCAAATCCGAGTCGTTCGAATACATCGATGATGCGACCCATCACCAGACTCACAGGATGGCGCGATCCTAATCTAGTAGGCCTGCCTGGAGCAGTAAGATCTAGGCCGTGCGGTTGACTATCTTCTTCCGCTTGTAGCCCTGATTGCAGGCGCTGATATTGCTCCTCGGCCAGACCACGGAGTGCGTTGATCTCTTGACCGTAGCGAGACTTATCTGCAGCATCTATTTCTCTAATCTTGGAGAATAGAGGCTTGAGAATATTCTTGGTGCCGAGGTACCTTATCCTGAAGCTTTCTAGCTCCTCGGCCGTCTGTATGCTCGCTGATTCGATCTCAGCTTTCATGCTGGACAGCGTATCAAAATGCTCCTGTGACATAATCTTGTTTCTCTAGTGGTAAGGGCGAGTCCAAAGGTAGTTTCTTTGCAAGAGATGCAATGGTCAAGCATACCCCTCGTGTCGGTCTTGAGAGATCGATCTCCGCGTGTGATCTACACGATATTTTGGCTGTTAGTTTACTGCGCTGGTATCGTGTGGAGTAAATTTCTACTAAGTGTGAGCATGTGGGCTCTAGCGGCAGGTGCCTTTATCGATATACGGTCTGGAGCGCCGGGCTGGATAAGACCTCGAGCGGGCTGGCCAGCCATGGTGCGTTCTCTCTTGCGTGATCCCAAGTATGCGCTGTTCATCGTATGTTTTCTTCTCGTGGCGATTTCAGGCCTCTACAGTGCTGATCAAGCAGATTGGCTCACGCGCTTGAGGGTCAAGGTGCCATTTTTGCTGTTGCCGGTCGTCTTTTATTTCTTACCATCCTTTGAGGAAGAGCGGGTGTGGGAGGACGCGGGGCGTCAAGCGCCAAATGCCAGACTCCTCTTCTTCCAAGGCGCGATCATCATAGCCTACGTATCTATGATCATCATCGCAGTGAAGTACATGTACAGGGCTGATGAGTACAAAGCGATGATCTATGTAGGTCAGCACATACCCACGCCAGTGCATCCGATACGCTATAGTCTCTATCTCGTCATTGCAGGAGTGATGGCAGTAGAACTGTGGCGCAGTGCAAGTGCTCGATGGCTGCAGGTGCTATATGCGCTTGCTACACTGGGTATTGTCGCGTTTTTACACTTCCTCGCCGTGCGAAGTGGTCTGGCTATCTTGTACGTACTATTATGTATAGGCCTATTCTTCTGGCTTAGAAAGCGAGACCTCTTGCGCTGGATTCCCGTCATAGGATTGGTCATCTGTGGACTAGCTTATCTAGCCTATAGTCAGTTACCCAGCCTCCAGACCAAGATCGACTACATGCGCTGGGATATCACCCAGGTAGATTCTGAGCAGGTCGCTGACTATTCTGATGCTAAGCGCCTTATCTCGATCAAGGCCGCTGCACAGCTCGCTCAGGAGCATCCTATCGTAGGAGTAGGACTCGGAGATCTGCGCAATGAACTTCAACCCATATATCGCGAGTCGTATGGAGTGGACATCAGGACTCGCCCTCACAATCAATTCATGACCTACCTCGCTGGAGCCGGCATGTTAGGTTTACTACTCTTTCTTCTATCATTTTATGGTCCCTTGTATGCTTCTAAGCGAAGAAGTGCATTTCTCTGGGCCATCTACATCGCTACTACACTATCCTGTATGGTAGAGAATACACTCGATGGTGCTGTAGGCACGGCACTGTGCCTTGGCCTCATCCTATGGGAGATCAGACAACTGGATGATCGGAATCTGAATGATGAGAAATATTGAAGCGATTTGAGCATTCTAGTCTTTATCTGTAGGATGCCGTATGTCATGGATGAGAACTGTCGCAAGTGAGAGCGTCCAGCACATAACTCTATTGGATAAAATTTAGCGTATTAGTGTAGTTGCTTATACCCCATGAAATAAGAACCAAAAGCGCCAGCGGGGCGACATCTCTATAACACAAGAAATAGCAAAAAGCCTCGACGGACGATGAAGTAGCTTCGATGGCACTCTTCCCGTCATAGCCCACTGACAATTCTCAAAAACCACAAGCCCTAGCGGGGCGGCATGTAGCAGGTAGGAACGCAGACCATATACTTCTGTAAGTCCCCTTACCTCCTAGCCAGCGTCCTTGTCTGCGTCACGGCTGTCAACTCCTTGGGCGGAAAGACCATCTTGATGATCAGTCCAGCGACTACACCAAACGCAAATCCACCGATGTGCGCCCACCAAGCCACGCCACCAGCTTCACCGCCAGTGAGACTACCTACACCGCTGAGGAGTTGCTGACCGATCCAGAACACTAGAAAAAATAGCGCAGGTATATAAAAGGACGACCCCATGAAGATGATAATCATCTTGATGCGACTCTTGGGGTAGAGGATGAGATACGTGCCTAGGACGGCAGCGATTGCGCCCGATGCCCCGATACCTGGTGTCATACTCGCCGTATCTGTAAGGATGTGTGCCATGCTACCAGCTAATCCACCGAGTAGATAGTACATCAGAAATGCTACACTACCGATGGTAGCTTCTATATTATCGGCAAATACCCATAGGAAAAGCATATTGCCTATCAAGTGCATCCAACCACCATGAAGAAACATACTGGTCAATAGACTCAGCGTGCCGTCACCTGCCATCACCTTAGCAGGCACAGCTCCGTACTCCATGAAGAATTGTCCCAGCCATTGATCGCCCTGGCTCATATGCATAAAAAACTGTAGCAAGAATAGTAGCACATTGATGCCAATAAAGGCATAGCTAACGTAAGGTCGTACACCGCCTACTACTTGATCATCACCTATGGGAAATATCATCTATGGTTGATTTTTGTGTATTGTGTTTGGGTAGATCCCATTTCGTGCATTAGGATTTATTGATGGGCTCATTTTTTACATAACCTCCATGTTTATAGAGACTTATGAGGATTTAGCATATTTTGCGTCTGTAAGTTTTTGTTACTCATACACTGCTGCTATAACAAGAGCTCTATACGTGAAGTTAACTCTCGTCAGCTGACTTCGCGCCTAGCGTCTATCTGCTTCAGCCTCAGGCGTTTCACCTCCTTGCCATAGCACGCTATGACTCGTCAGCGGAGCACCCGACGCTCTTGCAGCTAGTCACTATCCATCGAAGCCTAATGCACGAATTGGGTAGATTGAAGTAAGGTGATGCTTTGTCAGATATCACAGCCCTTCGTCTAGCAACTGGTGCAAGTGCACGATACCCGCATAGTGATCATCTTGAAGCACGATGATCTGCGAGATATCTCGTTTCTTGAGGAGTTCCAGAGCTTCTACTGCGAGTGAATCAACTTCCATGGTCGCAGGACTTGAATTCATGAGATCTTTGGCTTGTGTGGAGTGTAAGTCTCCTAGGAGAGAGGCATTTCGACGCAAGTCGCCATCTGTGATGATTCCTACACAGCGCTGCTGATCATCTACGATAGCGATGGCGCCTTTACGACCGGCAGACATGGTCAATATGGCATCACCCATACTCGTCTCTGGACGGGCCTGAGCGACGCGGGAATCTCCTACAAGGGACGAAAGTTTTAAGTGAAGGCGCTTGCCGAGCGAACCAGCTGGGTGTAATCGTGCGAAGTCTTGAGCTTCAAATCCTCTTGCCACTTGTAGACTGATTGCCAGGGCATCACCAGTCACCATTTGCACAGTAGTGCTCGTGGTGGGAGCAAGATTGTTAGGGTCCGACTCAGCGGTGATACTGGTATCGAGTATAGCATCAGCTGCTCGTGCTAGATAGCTATCCGCCTTGCCAGTCATGGCAACGAGTGTATTGTCAAATTTGTCGAGTGCATCTACAAGATGTCGGATCTCACTCGACTCGCCACTCTGACTGATGATGAGGATGAGGTCGCCAGACTGTAAGATGCCTAGATCACCGTGCAGGGCATCTGCAGCGTGCATATAGATAGCCGAACTACCAGTACTATTAAGGGTAGCCACTATCTTCTGAGCGATGAGGGCGCTCTTGCCTATACCAGAGACGATGATGCGCCCACGACTTTGCTCGCACAAGAGTACCACACGTGTCATGGATTCGCTGGTTGTCATAGCCTTGATGGCAAGAGCATCTGCCGCCATGGAGTAGACTCGATTGACAACTTTTGATATATCCATGTGTTTGATTATTTCCTGATTGGGCGCCCTAGGATAGCGCTTAGCTTAGGCAAAGGTCATCGATCTCTGTCACATACCCTGAAGCTTGTCCTCAGCTACGGAATTTCGGGAAAATAATGGTATATTCATACTTTGAGAACAACCCAAGGGGATATAGGGGTTTTGCATCACGTTATTGTAAAGGGAATTATGGAAATTGAGACGACATCGTCTGCGCTGAATGAGGCACTCAAGGAGCACTTTGGCTTTGATAAATTTAAGGGTCGCCAAGAGGAGATTATCAAGAATATTCTAGAGGGTAGGGACACCTTTGTGATCATGCCCACTGGCGGCGGAAAGAGCCTTTGCTACCAGCTGCCGGCAGTCATGCTTCCAGGCACAGCTCTCATCATCTCGCCTCTCATTGCCCTCATGAAGAATCAGGTGGACAGTATCCGCGGTTACTCGGAAAATAGCGATGTGGCTCACTTTCTCAATTCTTCACTGAATAAGGGTGATGAGCGCCATGTACGTGAGTGTGTACTAGACGGTCGTACCAAAATCTTATTTGTAGCACCAGAGACGCTGACCAAGGAGGAGAATGTGGAATTTTTCCGTAAACTAGATATTAGTTTCGTCGCAGTGGATGAAGCTCACTGTATATCTGAGTGGGGTCACGATTTCCGTCCTGAGTATCGCAAGATCAGACAGATCGTCGATGCCATCGGAGATCGTGTGCCTATTATAGCTCTTACAGCGACTGCTACTCCTAAGGTCCAGCAAGATATCCAGAAGAATCTGGGTATGGATGACGTCAATAAGTTTATATCATCTTTTAATAGAGACAATTTATACTACGAGGTACGACCCAAGCTGAGTAAGCCTGAGACGGCTAAAAGCATTGTGCAGATTGTAAAGACTATGCCAGGTCAGTCAGGTATCATATATGTGCAAAGTCGCAAGGCGACAGAAGAGATAGCTCAGATCCTACGGATCAATGATATAAAGGCCTCAGCCTATCACGCGGGACTCGATAGTAAGACACGCACGCGCGTACAAGACGATTTCCTCATGGAGCGCACGGATGTGATATGTGCTACCATTGCCTTTGGTATGGGGATCGATAAGCCTGACGTGAGATTTGTGATTCACTACGACTCACCCAAGAGTATAGAGAATTACTATCAGGAGACGGGTAGAGCTGGTCGTGACGGTCTCAAGGGTCACTGTGTGGCTTTTTTCAGTCACAAGGATATAAGTCGCCTCGAGAAGTTTCTGAGAGACAAGACAGCTGCCGAGCGCCAAATGGGAGCACAGCTTCTAGAAGAGATATCAGCCTATTGCGAAACAGCAGTATGCAGACGCCAGTTTTTACTGCAATACTTCGGTGAAGAGTATCGCGATGATCACTGCATGGACATGTGCGATAATTGTCGCCATCCTAAGACGCAGGCTGAAGTGAGTGCTGAGATGCACCTCGCACTATCCGTCATCAAGGACCTCAGTGAGAACTATCCTGTACGCCTGCTGAATAATTTTATTACTGGTAGCAAAACCAAGGATATCGTTGACTACAGATACGATCAAAGGGATCTCTTTGCCAAAGGAAAGGCGAAGTCCGATAACTTCTGGAGCTCCATCTTCAGGAAGGCTATGCTGGAAGGACTCGTCTATAAAAGTGTAGAAGACTACGGCGTGCTCAAGCTCACAGATGAGGGAACTGCTTATATCAAAAAGCCCAAGCCTCTCATGATGGCTGAGAATCATGATTTCAGCAAGATAGTTCCTAAGGAGAGCGATAGTGAAGGTGGCACGGCTGTGCTCGATCAAGTGATGCTAGATATGCTGCGGGATACTCGCCGCAAGATAGCAGGCCAAAAGAACATCCCGCCTTATATCATCTTCCAAGACCCATCTCTCGAGGAGATGGCTACTCGGTATCCCTGTACTATGAGTGAACTGAGCAAGATCACTGGAGTGTCACAAGGAAAGGCTAGTAAATATGGCAAGCCATTTATAGAGCTCATCAGTCTCTATGTAGAGGAAAACGATATCGAGCGTGAGGCAGACTTTGTCATGAAACAAGTGGCTAATAAGAGCCGCACCAAAGTGCAGATTATCCAAGGAATCGATAAGAAGATACCACTCGAGGATATAGCTAAGACGGCAGATATGCATATGGAAGAACTGCTACATGAGATGTATCAGATCGTATCAGCTGGAACCAAGGTGAATATCGATTACTACATCGAGGACAATGTGGATGAGTACAGTGCTGAGGATATCGAAGAGTACTTCATGGAAGCAGAATCGGACGACTTAGAGACGGCATTTGCTGAACTCAAAGAAGATGACATCACCCGTGAGGAGATAGAGCTCATGCGTATCAAGTTTCTATCTCAACACGCTAACTAAGCGTACACCGAGCTACTTTTCATCGAGGAGTTCAAAGACGACCTTGACACGTGCAGATATGGGCAGTGTACCTGCCGCAAAACTGCGGGATGAGTTATCAGCGGCTTGCACTTCGGTCAATTGCACATTAGCATAAGCTGATACGGTAGCTTGACTCTTCATTTCTTCTATGTAGGTGGCTTTACCTATGGATTGACCTAGGGTAGCAGCCATCATGGTCGCTTTTTGCCGACAGGCTTCCAGAGCACTTTGTAGTGCCTTGTCTCTATGCATCGTATAATCAACAGTTCTCATACTCGGATTACCCACGGAGCTAATGTCCAGAGCTAGCAGACCATCCAGTATACGATCATATCGATCCAGATCATTGAGACATATGGTGATCGACTGATAGGCAGCGTAGTACTGTAGCTCACGCGGCCAGTTGCGATTGTACTCTGGAGATATGCGGAGGTACTCGGTCTGTATATGCTCGTCACTCACACCTGCGGTCACGAGAAAATTTCTTACATGCGCAAACTGTTCCTCATTTGCCTGACGTACTTCAGCTAGAGTTTCTCCCCTGTGCTGAAGTGAAAACTGTAGATAAATCTCATCAGGCTCTGCATAGACAGTGGCAAGTGACTCAGTAGATATAGTGTGAGCTGTAATGACCTGAGCACTACTGCTTATAGCAGCCCCAAGGAGTAAAGCGAGTAGGATAGAGTAGCGCATAGAGGGTGGGATAGTTAACAAGGTGATGAGTTAAGAGAGAGGATCTTGCCAGCGTAGATCGCGTATACGTAGCCGCTTAGATTTACCCACACGATATTTTCGATCACCACTGATCAGTTGCATTACACCACCCAGTATCGCGCTCACGGCAGGTATCTGCCAATCACGCTTTTGAAAACTATAGTCTGATACTGTACTGTAGAGGGCAGAATATACCAGCCACTGTGCTCCGAATAGTCCAAGGCTCTTAGCCAGTGTCCTTGGGAGTTTTTTGCCACCAAGTTTCCTGATTCGCGTGATGTCATCGATTCTGATGACGCCATGCTGTACTAGGATGAGCCCAGTCTCTGCGTCAAATCCTTGGATATCTGCATGACTCCACAGCTTATCACCAACTAGCTTATACACCAGAGCATCGCCTACGTAGTACTCATGTACTTTGCGAGCACCATAGCCTTCTAGGACCATAGATACTTGGGCGGGCAAGGAGCTGACAGCTGTAAGTAGGAAGAAAAGCGTGAAGAGTATGGATCTCATGACTGTATATCAAGCGATGAGATGCGCTTGATTATTTTGCTCAGAGCCTTATCTATTGTAGAATAGTCTTCCTCAGACCTGCTGGTAAATATGATCATGCCCTGCAGGCATTGCTCTTCTGGTACCTGTAGGAGATGTTTGCTGAGACGATAAGCTTCTCTGATGCGTCGCTTGATACGGTTGCGATGCGCCGCTTTGCGAAAGCTCCGCTTGGGCACAGTAAAGGACATCTGCGTCGCTGCATCTGTGCGTGGGACAAATCTATATAGTAGAAGTAAGGGGTAAGCCTTGGCTGTGTCACCGGATTCAAATATCTCAGCGATAGCCTTGCGAGACTTGAGGCGTTCTGATCGGGTAAATGTGTGGCTAGGCATGGTCAGGAGAGACCACGCGACTACTTGAGACGCTTCTCGTCAGCTACAGTGAGCTTCTTACGGCCCTTGGCACGACGGCGAGCAAGGATAGCCTTGCCACCTACACTACTCATACGAGAGCGGAATCCATGTTTGTTGGCGCGTTTTCTTCTCGATGGTTGATACGTACGTTTCATCTTCTTAGTCTTTGCGTGTTACCCTTAAGGGCCTGCAAAGATAGACAACTCTGCCTATCCTGCAAGTACTCGAGGCAATTTTTTCTCTACTAGCTATTCATGCTGATGAGGAACTCATCATTGCTCTTGGTATGGAGCATATGCTTTCGCAAAAATTCCATTGCCTCTATAGGCTTCATGTCCGCCAGGTGATTCCTCATGATAAACATGCGCTGCAGCGTAGCATCATCCATGAGGAGTTCCTCGCGGCGCGTGCTTGATGAGGTAAGATTGATGGCAGGGTAGAGGCGCTTATTAGCCAGAGATCTATCGAGCTGAAGCTCCATGTTACCTGTTCCTTTAAACTCCTCAAAGATCACACCGTCCATCTTACTTCCTGTATCGATGAGCGCTGTGGCTAGGATCGTGAGCGATCCGCCATTCTCTATGTTTCTCGCAGCACCAAAGAATTTCTTAGGCTTGTGCAGGGCATTAGCTTCCACACCACCGGATAGTACTTTTCCAGATGATGGTGCTACTGTGTTGTATGCTCTTGCAAGGCGCGTGATGGAATCCAGAAGGATGACCACATCATGACCGCTCTCTACGAGGCGCTTGGATTTCTCAAGTACGATATTAGCTACGCGCACATGATTATCTGCGGGTTCATCAAATGTAGATGCCACCACTTCTGCGTTCACATTTCTACGCATATCGGTGACCTCCTCAGGTCGCTCATCGATGAGCAATACGATCATGTAGCACTCAGGGTGATTCTTAGCGATGGCGTTAGCGATATTCTGTAGGAGAAATGTCTTACCAGTCTTAGGCTGTGCGACGATGAGTCCACGCTGGCCTTTTCCGATAGGAGTGAACAGATCGATCATGCGATTACCGTAGTCCTTTGCTCGGTTCTCGTCTGTGAGTGTAAACTTCTCCTGTGGAAAGAGTGGAGTGAGATAATCAAATGGTACGCGCTCCTTGACTTCATCAGGCGTCAGGCCATTGATACGGCTGACTTTGATAAGGGCAAAGTACTTCTCACCTTCCTTGGGTGGTCGGATAGCACCGAAGACCGTATCCCCTGTGCGCAGTCCAAATAGCTTGACCTGCGATGGCGATACATACACATCATCAGGAGATGAGAGATAGCTATAGTCTGATGACCGTAAGAAACCATAGCCGTCAGGCATCATCTCGAGGATTCCCTCGCCACTGATGATTCCGTCTAGTTCTGGATTAAATCTTTCTTTCTGAGGTCGATCATTTTGCTTCTGATTGCTACGGTTACCGCGATTGTTTCCTCGGTTGTTTCCGCGATTATCGTCCTGATCGTTGCGATTATTCTTATTGCGGTTATCGTTACTGCGATTATCGTTGGAGCGACGATCGCTATTGCGATTATCATTACCGCGATTATCGTTTCCACGATTGTCGCTGCCACGATTGTCCTTACCGCGGGAGTCATTGTTTCTCTTATCGCTGTTGCGTTGATCGTTCTTGTTGTCACGATTATCGTTGCGATCTGAGCGGCCATTGTTTTTACCGTTCTGCGAGCGAGAGTTGTCGTCCTTCTGATTTTGAGATCGTCCTCTACTGCGCTGATTGGAGCTTCGGCCATCTTCAGACTTCTCTTGAGAGTCGGTACTCTTTTTATCGTCCTCTTTCTTAGCACGCGGTTCGGCCTTCTTAGCTGCTGGCTTGCGAGTAGAGGCTCGCTTAGCTGCAGGCTTCTTAGCTGGCGGAGTTGATTTGTCAGCAGCTGGTGCTGCTGTATCGCCGCTCTCATTCACCGCTTGGTGATCGAGAATCTTATAGATCAGCTGTTGTTTGTTGAGCTTTTTATAAGCTCTGAGGCCCTGAGTTTCTGCTAATTGTCGCAATTCAGGTACGAGCATATCGCTCAGTTGCAAGATATCGTACATAGGACGAAAGGAATGGTAATAAGATGAAAATTTTTCTAGATTTCCGCTGCGGAAGATGTAGTGTGCTTTCTAGTCGAGTGTATCAGGACGGGTGTCCGTGACCCTTGGTAGGTCTGAAAGCGAGCCAAAGGTAAGGTATTTTTTGTGTATCACTTCTTAGCACGCATTTGGACGAAAGTCCGCTTGTAATCTGTAAGTGACAAGTAAGCATCTCCACGACCACGTACTCATAGGTATGCGGCACTTTGTCTCCCACCACTGGGTTGCAGCTATTGCCCCGCGATTTGCCCCGCGATCAAGCACATCAAATTCCTCCTTACGTGGATTTGGGATTTATATGACCTTTGCGCTATGCTAGAAATCAGAAAATTTCACGAGGAGAAGGATACCGTGCTTGCAGGTCTCAGAAAGAGGAACTTCAGCGATGAACAACTATCGCAGGTAGACGATATCATACGACTCGATCTGGATAGAAAATCACAGCAGACGGAGCTAGATCAATTATTGGCTCAGCGCAATCTCAAATCCAAGGAAATCGGAGAACTCTTCAAATCTGGAAAAGCCTCTGAGGCCAATGCAATGAAAGAAGAGGTGCAAGCGATCAAGGATCAAATAGAGCAGCTGGAGACAGGCTATGCAGACACACAGCATCAGCTCCATGAGCTCATGGTCCAGTTGCCCAATCTTCCGCATCAGCTGGTACCTGCGGGTAGCACTGAGGAGGATAATGAAGTGTATCAGGAGTGGTCAGGTGACTTACCTGATCTGGGAGAGAATGCACGGGCTCACTGGGAACTGGCGGATCAGTATGGTCTGATTGATTTTCAGCTGGGTGCTAAGATTACTGGGGCGGGGTTTCCGCTCTTCAGAGCAAAAGGATCACAGCTGAAGCGCGCACTTATCAATTTTTTCTTAGCCGAAGCGAATGCAGCTGGCTATGAAGAGCTCAGTGTGCCGCTGATGGTCAATGCCGACTCGGCTTACGGTACAGGCAGCTTACCGGACAAGGAAGGTCAGATGTATCATATAGAGAAGGACGAGATGTATCTGATCCCTACCGCGGAGGTTCCGGTGACTAATGTCTATCGAGATGTGATCATGAGTGCAGATGAGTTTCCTGTCAAGATGACGGCCTATACTCCGTGCTTTCGCAGAGAGGCGGGCTCGTATGGCGCACATGTCAAGGGGCTCAATCGCGTACACCAGTTTGATAAGGTAGAGATCGTACAGATCCAGCATCCAGATAAGTCTCATGATACACTCATGGAGATGCTCAGACATGTAGAAAGCCTCTTGCAGAAGCTCGAGCTTCCTTATAGAATACTCCGCCTCTGCGGAGGTGATCTTACATTCGCCTCAGCACTTACCTATGACTTTGAGGTGTGGTCTGCTGCGCAGAAGCGCTGGCTAGAGGTCAGCTCTGTATCCAACTTTGAGACCTTTCAGAGTCATCGACTCAAGTGTCGATACCGCGATGAAGATGGTAAGACACAGCTAGCGCACACGCTCAATGGATCTGCACTCGCTCTAGAACGCATCGTGGCCTGCCTACTCGAGAATCATCAGATGCCTGATGGGATCGTGATTCCCAAGGCGCTGGTGAACTATACAGGATGGGAGCGCATTGATTAAATTACATACTTACAAGCTATACATCATGATGGGATTTTATATTATTGCTGGTCTTATGTCCCTCGTAGGGATGGTCATCAGCACTCGGCTCAAAAATAAATTTAAGCAGTACTCGCAGGTAGGTCTCAGTGCCAATCTCAGTGGTGCTGAGATAGCACGCCAGATGCTCGACCACTACAATGTAGACGGCGTACAGATCGTGCAAGGACAGGGATTTCTCTCTGATCACTACAATCCTACGACTAAGACCGTCAGTCTGAGCCCAGATGTCTACCAGGGTCGGAGCGTGGCGGCAGCAGCCGTGGCTGCGCACGAGGTAGGTCATGCGATTCAGCATGACACATCCTATGCGATGCTTACCCTGAGATCCAAGTTGGTCCCGGTCGTGAAGGTGGCTTCCGTAGCGCAGCAGTGGTTGCTCATGGGAGCACTTCTCATGGCAAGTCAGATACCGCAGTTGCTACTGATTACAATCATAGCCTTTGGTATCACGACGCTATTCAGTTTCTTGACATTGCCAGTGGAGTTTGATGCAAGCAAGCGCGCCATGGTGTATCTCGATCAGTCGGGAATCGCTAGAGGTGGCGAGTACGAGGGAGCTAAGGATGCTCTCTGGTGGGCAGCCATGACCTACGTTGCAGCAGCGCTATCAGCACTCGTGATTCTTATCTATCTTGTCCTCAGATTTGCGGGAGACTGATAGACTGAGGCGATCGATTACATCTTATCACAGATATTTACACAATCATGAGTGAAGAACTAGACATGCACATAGCCGAGGGAAAGGAGCTGATGGATTCAGCGCTAGAGCACCTACAGGCAGAGTTAAGAAAGATCCGTACAGGTAAGGCATCACCAGCGATGCTCGAGGGCATCATGGTGGATTACTACGGCACGCCTACCCCGCTACAGCAGGTATCTAATCTGAGTGCACCGGATAGCCGGACCATTGCGATCCAGCCCTGGGAGAAGTCTATGCTTGCACCTATAGAACAAGCCATATTCCAAGCTAATCTCGGACTCACTCCACAGAATGATGGAGAATTTGTCCGTATAGGTATTCCTGCTCTTACAGAAGAGCGCAGAAAAGATCTTGTAAAACAAGCCAAGGCCCTAGGTGAAGACGCCAAGGTCAGCCTTCGCAGTGCTCGTCACAAGATGATGGATGCTGTCAAGCAAGCTGTCAAGGATGGCTATCCAGAAGATGCCGGCAAGCGCAAAGAAGCTGCTGTGCAGACTACCACGGATGATGCTGCCAAGAATGTAGACGATCTAGTCGGTCAGCGTGAGAAGGACATCCTTACGATATAGCTAGAGCTTGCTTTGCTGTATGAGTGAGCTTTCGCTCAAATAGCAGTTTGGTGTGCTGGGTGAGCTGAAGGTCAATTCTTGAGATCGTGATTTACGAAACTGCTTGAAGATTGTATAATCACTTCCACTCTGTAGGAAGGATCAATAAGAAGTATGATTATGTAAGGATTCTGTGCTTCGTTAGCAAGGAATAATAGACCGCTTTGGTCAATGCAACGATAGGGTAGGTCTAGACAATATCACAATTTCAATTGATTAAAGTCATATCAGTAAGAATATTCTTTAATGCGCGTGGAAGTAAAAGGTATTGAATAAGCAAGAATGATTGATATAGATTTTCAGCTCACGATTTCATGATTGAATTATTTGATCATGGTCTTCACAATCAAAGCGCTCTGATAAGAGAAGTGAGATGTCTATTCGATTATACAGGTAGGCTAAATTGTTACACAGCCAAATGCCCTATAGTTTGTACTTTTAGTGATCGTTATAAAAACTACCGTTTTGAAAGTTAAGGAAAGCATCTCTTTTGAAGATCTGGGTGATAAAAAGTTTAAGATCACTCTTATAGAGCAAGTAGATGCGGAGGCGGCCTTCACTCACTATTTGCATAATTATGATACCGAGGAGTCGCATATTTACAAAGAGGCCGCTATCAACTATGTTAAGAGCTATGTAAGCTATCAGTTTCCCGAAGAATCTTTTTCGAATTTAGCAGCTGAAGAGGCATTGCAATATCTCCTTTTTAAGCAAGATCATGTCCCATTTCCAGCACCCAAACGTCCTAAGTTTAAGTTTATAGATTTGTTTGCTGGCATTGGCGGTTTTAGACTTGCTTTGCAGAACCTAGGTGGAAAATGTGTTTTCACAAGTGAATGGGATAAGTATTCGAAGAAGACGTACCAAGCTAACTTTGGAGACGTGCCATTCGGTGATATTACTCTTGCTTCAACGAAAAGTTATATACCTGATGATTTTGACATACTATGTGCTGGATTTCCGTGTCAAGCCTTTTCAATAGCAGGTAGGCGAGGTGGATTTGAAGACACGAGAGGTACTTTATTCTTTGATGTAGCAGAGATCATAAAGTCAAAGCGGCCAAAGGCGGTGTTCTTAGAAAATGTAAAGGGTTTACGAAGTCACGATAGAGGAAAGACATTGGCGACGATTCTCAATGTCTTAAGGGAAGACTTGGGCTACTATGTGCCAGAGCCCGAAATCATTAACGCGAAGGACTATGGTGTCCCCCAGAATAGAGAAAGAATCTTTATCGTGGGCTTCAGAGAGGATACAGGAGTAACTAGTTTTGATTATCCGAAGCCAGTTAGAGCTAGACCAACTGTAAGTGAGATTTTAGAGGATGATGTAGTTTCAGTAAAGTATTATTTGTCGGAAACATACGTGGAAACATTGCGCAAGCATAGAGAGCGCCACGAGAGTAAAGGCAATGGATTTGGCTACGAAATTGTGGCCAATGACTCAATAGCCAATGCTGTAGTTTGTGGAGGTATGGGTAGAGAGAGGAATTTGATTCTTGATGATCGATTGAAGGATTTTACACCAGTCACGAATATTAAGGGTAGAGTCAATAGGGAAGGAATCAGAAAAATGACGCCACGGGAATGGGCGAGACTTCAAGGCTTCCCAGACGAATATCAAATAGTTGTTTCTGATGCACAAGCATATAAGCAGTTTGGAAACTCAGTAGCCGTGCCTGCCATTCAGAAGACCGCAAGCAAAGTTATCCAAAAGCTATATCCTCAATGATATCAGGTAACAAAGGTGAGTGGAGTGAGATTTATGTTCTGTTTAAATTACTCGGCGATAATACGCTTCAATTAGGCGATCAGGATTTAGGTCGACTCCAAGGTTTCGTTTATCCCATTCTAAAGGTAATCAGATATGAGAGCTCACAGGAGGTTCAATACTCACTGAGGGACGATATTATTATCATCTCGGGAGGAGAAAAGGTACTGACGGTTCCAATTTCTTTGTTCAAAGAGAAATCTGAATTATTACTGCAGAGAATAAGAGATAGCAAGAATGGAACCTTCGATATTCCGGAAATCGAGTCATTTATGGAGTCTATCAATTGCTTAAATCTAAAGGCTGGTTCTGGTACAAAAACAGATATTACTGTCGTCATACACGATGTCAGAACTAGTCAACAACCAACCTTGGGATTTAGTATTAAGTCTCAGTTGGGAAATCCATCAACTTTACTCAATGCGGGTAGAACGACCAATTTCGTTTATAAACTGGTCAATTTTACGATCTCTTCAGAAGGAGTGCAAAAAATAAATGAGATAGACTCAAGGAGAAAGATCATGGATAGGATCGAAGCCATTAGGCATGCTGGAGGTGAATTAGAGTTTAGTTCGACAGCAAATTCAATCTTTTCCAATAATTTGACTCTTATAGATAGTAGACTTCCCGAGTTGCTAGCTCAATTGATATTAAGCTTCTACACAAGCAAATCCTCTAAGACTGTAGAATTGGTGCAGAACATTGCGGCATCGAATCCACTAGATTTTGATGAGTCAAATAGTCATAAATACTATGAGTACAAACTAAAGCGATTTCTGACAGATGTCGCACTAGGTATGATGCCATCGAAAGTGTGGTCGGGTGAGTATGACGCTACTGGTGGGTATATAGTAATTAGAGATGACGGAGATCTTCTCTGTTATCATATTTACAACATGAATGAATTTGAGAATTATCTATTCGCTAATACAAAATTCGAAACTGCAAGTTCTAAGAGACATAATTTTGGTCAGATCTATGAGTATCAAGGAGATCGATTTTTCAATCTAAACTTGCAGATACGATTTATAAAGTAGGAGTTATCCAGACCTTTGAAAACCAGTAAATAGACGCAGGAAACTCGATATGGACTGCGGAGACATTATACTATGGTGATTAGAGAGTAGGTACTAGTAGGAGCGTACAAAGTTTAGAAGGCCTATATGTTTTCAATGAATATGGTTCGTGATATTCTGAAACCTGCTTGTGTAGACCTTATTCATGTTGTACGAGTCACTCGCTTCCGCCCATACACCTCACCAAGCTCACTTAGCTACAGGCTGGTCCGCTGTTCCTTTCCATTCCATACAGCATAGGCGTAGCTACACATCCATTCACCTAGGAAAATGGATGGACTTTGATCCTTGGTGAGATAATGATGGATTGGTAGTGTGTCTTACTACAATAACGCAGCATAAGACATCAGACCTTGTGCTATTAACATGGACGAGGACTCGCTAGAAAGACGCTTGCAGTCTGCTCCAGGTGAGCCTATGGCAAGCTAGGCTCATTTCGTACAATTTTTTTATCTTAGCCTTATAGAATTTCGCCTGAGTGCCCTGATGGTGTTATTTTTATCGATTGATCTATTGAAGTACTGACATTGTATGATAGCAAGCGGCCCAGCTGGATTCTTCTCATTCCATAAGCTTCTTACCGCCATACCATCCCACGGGGTGGAATCATCTGACACCATCGCGAATGAGAAGACGGCGATTGCAGACATATCAGCTCTGGCTGAGACACACCTATCCTATGCTGCCAGTATTCTTGAGATCAGATAGACTTCGCTCATAGATTTGACCGCTCTGTGGGGTGGCATGCCTATGTTTCCAGGGAGCTTAGGCTTCACGGATCAATTGTGTACGGAGCTGTCACTCTGGGCAGTTCAGTCTATCTTAGAGCTCCTAGTGGAAGGTCTTGGTACGACTGAAAGGCTAGCGAGCCTTACCAGTAGTGGGTAAGTGGTCTGGCGTGCGATTTGGATTATGAGACTAGAGATGAGCAATGTGATGAGTGAAGGGTAGGCGAGGAAACGGAGAATTCTTTAAAAAGCGCACTTTTGATACAGAAGAGGTGTGGATATATACGAGTTCTCATCAATTATTAAAAATGGCAAACCACAAAACTGAAAACTTTAGATTGTACAAGAAAAAAGGTCTAATCACTGAAGATGATGTTGGCGGGCTGTATGATTACATTGTTTCTGAGGCCGTCAATCTTCATGGTAATCCACAATTTTATATTGACAACGATACGAATTTTATCGAAATCCATTATACTGCTCGTAGATTATTGGGTGTTAGACACGAGCCAAGAATAACAAGGAATTATATTGTTTGGGAAATTTTGTCGGATGCAAGCGGTGGTGCAAGTGGTCTTTATTCATCGAAGTTTGACGATTATGGTGAATCGGCCATGTTTCAGTTTAATAAGATCAGGTTTCGCGGTAAGCCTGAATTCGTTCTTGATTTTGTTAAAGAAATGAATTGGGGAAATCACATAAGAAGCAAATTGATTAACAATAGTTGTGTAGAGTATAATTTCAATGGCATTTATGAATCTAACAGTTATAAAAGAAAGTATGAACCAACAGAACAAAAAGCAACACTTTTAAATAAGAATGAATTATTCCAATTCAATGATACAGAAATTGGTCAAATGCTTATTTCACCAAAGATTAAGTTCAAAGAAATGTTTTTGAATTTAGCATATTCACAGCCCACAAGAATCAGCGAAAACTTGGATTCAATTGAACTGATCTTTGAAAACAGGGTGACAAGCAGAATATCTTGGGATAAGTCATATTGGAGGCATTTAGGTTGTGATTCATGGGACAATCTAGTAAATCCCCTTTGGCTAAAATACAAAATTAGAAAGGAACTTGAAACTGATGAGAACTTTAGATATCAAATCATGCCTGCTTCGCGACGGCACGCTTGATATCATTTACGTTATGAGCAATTTGACGAACGAAAAATAAATGGGAGTAAGTAGAAATATAACATTAGAAGTATATACTAAACTTGAAACATCCTACTGTCTAATAAGAGAGATACTTTTAGGTTTATGGTTCAAGGATGAAGAGTTTTCTGTTAGAACTTTCTATAAAGACTCAACAGACAATGATGACCTTACAGATTTTATGAATTTCTATAAAATCGAACAAATTCTAGATGAACGAGACTCGCTATTTAAAAGAAATGAAATCACTGTTAATGTGGATGAATTAAATGAAGGCCTGATTATAAAATCGAAAAAACTGACAAATTCATTTAACTCCGATATGAAGTTCGAATTGTACTTTAGCCCAGGCGGAAATCATACCTTGGAAAAATTTAGCCGAAATACCGATTTTTCATACTACCTAAATTTGATCTTACCTCAAATTGAAAAGATTGGTCATACTACTAAAATTGAATGCTTAGACTTTGGATAAAATTAACGAAAAAGTGCTTTCATATTACTTCATAAAAGAATACCAATGGAAAGACGATTGGTTTTCAACAGATGGTATATGCAAAGCCAAAATCAATGCATCTAATGAATTCTTGCAAACGAATAAATATGTAGACTATTCAATTTTCGGTGATTGCTTTTCACAATTGAAGAAAATGAAAACAGTAGAATCCTCAACCCAAGTGCTAGAAGAAATTAGACTAAACTTAATGCAGGGTAAAGGCTATCATCTTGGTGGTGAAGTCTCAGGCATAGATATTGGAACCAAACTAACTCGTGCAATAGACAATCTTGGGAGTAAGGATGGAATTGAAGCACCAATAAGTTGGAATATTTCAACCCCAATAGAAAATCAAAGTGTACCGACTTCTGAAATTATTGAAATTATAGAAGCATGGATTAAATTCTTAATTGAGCAAGAGAATATAAAACTAAATAGAGTGAAAAAAGCTCATAACACATGATGACGATGGCATACCCTTCGGGATACGCCACGTATCATAATTCCGTTATACCTCATAAGGTACAGAAAAAAAAATAGTCAGCGAAGAAAATAAAGGATTATATAGATACAAATCGAAATTTGAAAGATGAATGAATTTGATAAACAATTAGCGAAATATAAAAATGAGCTTATATCATTGGTCAAAATTCCAGAAGAATATTGTGACAACCTTGCGTCACAAATTCAGAAAGAAGTACAAAATAATATAGTCGAATTAAAAAATGCGATGGTTATTGCCTCACCTATAGAAATTCAAAATAGATTAGACGAACTGGTATCGTTTCAATCTATGATGGACATATTTAACCAAATGAAACCAAAACCACAGATTGTAAGAACTCAAATAATAGTACAAAACTATGTTAGCTTTGTATATCTTAAGGATACATTATTTGAAGTCGTTCGTAAAAACTCTCAACCCAATACAGTTCTTAAGAAAGTCTCAAAATTCTTAGTGAATAATCCAGTTAGAGCATTTAGAAATTCTATAGCACATGGAAATTGGGAATATAAAAGTGATTTTTCGGGCTTAATATATTATGCACACAAAGACAGCAAACCAAATGAGCCAATGACAAAATATGAAGTAACTCAGAATGAATTAGGATTCTGGCAAATGATAGCAAGAGCTTTTGCGTATATAGTTTATGTAGAAATTGCAAATACAAAATAAGTCACGAGGTATAACAAGTGATATGAGATCAGACTTGCTATCGCTGCGTCCGCTCCATATCACAGAACCGTTACAGAGAATATAAAATGGGAAATATAGCTACATACCAAGTTAAAATACTATTTAAGGAGAGAACTGCCGAAAGACAGTGGCTCAACCAGTGCAACATTTTCGAAACCTTATGTCTTTTAAGAAGTCCTGAATCCACAAATAGCTATGAAGTTCCGTTTTATATTGATGATGACAGATTAGAATTTCAATTTGGCGAAAAATGGAGCTTGTTCGAAGGCTATGATGAAGAATACAGAAATAAAATAAAGAACAGAATTTGGGAAGCGGATTCAAACAAATTAATCTCCAAAATATACTACAGGTCATCTGATGGATTAGATAGAATTTTCTCAGTAGCAAATGGAATTGAGACTAAACATAGATATTGTAGATATGGTTTCGATTCGATTGAATTCAAAATGAAAGATGAAAACAAACCCAAACAGCACGAAATAGAAACATTAAATATTAACGGAAATACAATTAACCTAAAAGGAAGTTATCAAACTGTAAATTGCCGAACAAGAATTCTTGGAATTAAGCAAATTGTAGAAGAATCCTATGATAATATCAATGAATACTATAAAACATTAACAGGATTGTGTTCAAGAAATTGGGACCCTCCAACAAAGATGTATCCAATTAAATATAGAGATACATTTCAGCTATTCTTCAGGGCTTGCGAAACAGTTCAATTCAATTGGAAAAATAGAAAGACATTAAAAATGACAAACCAATCAAATCAGCAATATCCAGACTCTTTCATTGTCGAATCAGATGACTATTGGGACAACGTTGTAGATATCGAATATTTTGGGGATACAAGTGAAGAATCAAATCAATGGAATACAAACGAATTAAATCAAGAAGATGAAATACTCTCTGTAACAATAGATAAGAAGTAATAGCTCCTTCGTCGCTACTACTCTTATCATCATCCGTTGCCACACATTTGAGGAAAATCGAATTTTTTTTATAACAAATTTATGTCGTTATGGTCATATTAAAAAACAAAACAAAATGAAAAATTTAATTACTTTATTACTCTTGTTGTCAATTTCATTTGCACAAGCCCAAAAACTTACAATCGTTGAACAGGATTTTGAAAAAGCAAAAAAGATTGCCAAACAGGAAAATAAATTACTTTACATAGACTTTTATACAACTTGGTGTGGCCCTTGCAAAAAATTAGATAAATGGATTTTTCAAAACGACACTCTAAGTCGAAAACTCGGAAAAGACTTTATACTATTGCGCTACGACGCTGAACAAGATAAAATTTTTAATTTAACTAAAAAACACCACGTAAATAGCTATCCAACTGGAATTATACTCAGCAGCGATGGCTTTGTTGTAAATCGACTATACGGATTTAAAGGTGAGGTTTTAGAAACCGCGAGTAAAAGTATTTTTGAATTTACAGCAACATCAATTGACCTCAATCGAGAAAATAAAATATTAAAAGGATATTCGAATACCATAGATATAACTAAGTATCCAAAGTTCTATATAGATTTTGTAAATAGAGACGAAAAGAATGTAGTTTCCCGCTCGGATTTTAAAGATTATTGGAATCAAAAGCACGATACTATGGCGGAGGAATATTTTTCAACTTTATTATATTTTGCTGCGCACTTACCTACGTCAGTCGTCAATAGTTTTCTAGAAAATAAAACTGAATATATTGAACTTTATGGTGAAACTGATGTGAATACTGCGCTTCTGTTTATGTGCTTCGGAAAATTTACAGACGCAGTAGATAACATAGACCAAAAGAAATTTAATAAGGCTTTAGAATTTATGAAAGAGGCGTTGGGTGAAGAAAAAGCAAATGAAATGTTGCCAATGTTCAAGAAGGGTTTTGAGGACGCAAAAAAAGAGTAAAAAACGTATGGCAACAACGTATATATCTCATAGCTAAATAGTTGCTTAATCGAAGTTAAGGCATATTTGCGAGTCCGCCAAATTTTTTAATTTGGCTTATTGAGAAAAAATAATAAGAAAAATTAAAAAATTCGGCTCGTGCTTATTCCGAAAATATTTACATAGCTTGCACGCTACGAGCCATATACAACAACGTTAGCGGTCAGCAAGAAAAAAATAAATGATAGAGCTAAACGAAATAGAATCCAAATACTTCGATTTAATGGGTGAAAAAATCTCCGTTAAAGAATTTGAGAATTGGGTCTATGAAACGAAATGGCTCGAAAGTGAACTCACAGAAGATGAATACACAGACTTAATAAGTTTAAATTACAGAACTTCAAGTTCAAAGTACGAAATAGGGAAAGTCTTAAAAGATAGATTTGATGAAGGAAAATTTGAAAGCGTAAAAATGGTTGAACTCCTAACTTCAATAATTCAAAGAGAAGGAAAAGAAGGTGAATCGCTTATGAAGATGTATGACCTGTATTGTAGAGGTTATTATTTTTTGGAAGATTTAGGATTAGGAATTGGTTTGTTCATTGAAGTGCCTAACAAGTATGGAGTTGAGTACTACCACGAATTAAATGAAAAACAAAAGAAGGAATTGGTCAACTCTGTATATCCGTCAGCTAAAGAACTTGCAATCGAATTGAAAAATTGGATACTAAAAGGAGATTTGAAATTAACGGGGGAAAGAGAATCCGAATTAAATCGGTGGCAGTACATTGATAACAGAACAGAAGAGGACAAGAAATCAAGAGTTTGGAAAGTGGAGAATGTAGATAGCAAAACAGGTGAAGTTCGGTCTAAATCAAATTTGCTTCTAAATAAAAATGGAAATTTTAAGACGTCCGAAAAATCGAATAACAATTGGATAAAAAGAATATTTAATAGAACGAAGCCGAACCGCTAACAAGTGATATGAGATCAGACTTGCTATCGCTGCGTCCGCTCCATATCACCGAACCGTTATAGCCTATTAAAAAATAGATTTGAGCAAAGAAATAGACATATCAGTAATAGAGGAAAATTTTGAGCGAAGAAATAGAAGATTCGAACAAATTACTAATAATGAATACTATTTCAAGAACTGTAGATTAAGTATATGGGAGTACTATCAAATTAAAGGCTGGTATGAATTATTGGTGAATAGGAATAAAGTAGAATCGAAACAAGCATTTTATGATGCGGCAAAAACAGATATCTATTACTATCAAACATATAAAAACCATGTTGCAGATTTGTTTTCGGCAGGAAGAACACATGTACTTGAAACAGCACTTTCAGATAACCAATCAGTAATGGAAGAATATTCTCAGATCAACTACCAGTTATATAAACACGGAAGAAAATTAGTTTGGTATACAGATATGGTTAATGATGGAGAAGGTCATATATACTGTGCTTTAATAAGTGCAGCAATGACCAAAAAGAAACCAGAACTTGAACGACTAATTGAAATAGTAAAGACAAAATGTTTAAAACTTAAGAAGAATCAATGGATGAATATTGATTTGAAATTTTTTGAAGGAATTGTAGAAGAAGATGAAACAAAGGTGAAAGATACTATTCTACAACTATGTACAAAAGAACATAAACGAAGGAACAAACATTCTTTCTTCTTTAAAAATATAGTTTCTCATCCAGCTCAAGGATATCTAAAAATAGCATGGTTGAATAATCTCCAAATCGAAATCGATAATGAACACATTCATCAAGAAATAATATCAATCGAACCAAATCAAGAATACGACGATAATGTGGCAAAATTGATGTCAAATATGATAACAGAAGAACCACCAAAGAACTATAATGGACAACGAATTAAAAAAGAGTAACAGGCTATAACAAGTGATATGAGATCAGACTTGCTATCGCTGCGTCCGCTCCATATCACAGGACCGTTAGTCTCAATTAAAATACAAATGTTCAATATTTTTAGTAAAAGAATAGAAGGATTTTTATACATCTCTGACAAATCAAGGGACGACAGATTTATTGATGTCCATCAGGATTCAATAATAAAGAACAAATCAAAAAAGCCACCTTATTTTGTAGTAAATCATAATATCAATAGAATTATAATAACAGAATGGCCTGGCAAATTATTTTTTGTAGAAACTCTCTCATCATATTGGAGACTAAATAGAAACTTATTAAAAAATGCAGGATATACAAGGGCAAATGGAGTCAAAATTCTTGAAGTACTTGAACTACATAAGCTATTTGGAAAAAATGGAAAACTGATAAAGCAAGTGGTAGATAAAAGCAACAACATTGAAATTGATGAGGCAAAAATACTTTCAAAACATTTGAAGAACAAAAGTTGCGAAATATATGATATTGCTTGGAAAAGATGGTTAGCACTAAAGAATATTCAGAATGAAAATTCAGAAAATTATTTGGGCACAAGTGGAATAATATCAAACGAAACCGAATTAGATCAATACTCTCCTCTTGGAGAAGTGTTATCAATTATAGGTAATTTGTTATATAAGAGAATTCAACAAATTGATAATGAAAACGGACTTATCGTGGATAATGAAGGTGAAATTAGATTATCAAATCTTTGGAACACAACCCAACAAACTTTATTCAATATAGCAATGGCTTATGAAAACCAAAACATTCTAAATGAACAAGAAAAATTATTACTTCTTGAACCTTGGAACATATTGACTAACGAATGAATAACTGAGACTAACATTAGATATCAGATCATATCTATTCGTTCCTCATAGAGACGATCGATATCATCATCCGTTAT
>Ga0115029_1000260_pt1 | contig 58498 bp, 50 predicted proteins | sample SidtaG_3_FD_87297 | JGI IMG/M metagenome (GOLD analysis project Ga0115029, IMG submission 87297) | Marine algal microbial communities from Sidmouth, United Kingdom - Sidmouth_Asex1 metaG | ecosystem: Host-associated > Algae > Red algae > Unclassified | place: Sidmouth, United Kingdom | collected... | reverse complement strand
CCGGCGGTCAGGCAGGTGTTGAAGGCGGCCGCGTTCACCTACGTGGCAGGCGCCCTTGCCGACCTGATCAACATCGGACGCTGGGCGATGATCCTCAAACGCTGAAGGGCGCCGGTGCTGTCCAGGCCACCGGCACCCGTGGCGAGCCCGCCTTCTCCACGAGCCCGGTCCGGCGTCTTCGACTCAGCGGCCCCGGTTGGCCACCGTCACCGCGTCCTCGACGTCGTCGATGTCCAGCGGCTCGTCGTTCAGGCTACCGAAGCGCATGGCAAGGTCTGTCTCCAGCGCCGGGAAGTCGAACGCGTAAGGCTCATCGGCCGGACCGCGTGCGGCGATCATGGCGAAGTCCCCGCTCACATCGAGCGCCGCGCCCGGACCCGAACCCGGACCGACCGGCGGGTCCATCCCGTCATCGTCGTCAGACGAATCGCAGGCCACCAGGATCAGCGACGCGATCGCCAGTGCGGTCGATGCAAGCCGTGAACCGCTCATCGGGAGGATCCCGGCAGCGGCGTGGTCAGGTACGGGAACGTGGTGTCGAACTGAGCGGCGTTCTGCGCCACACCATCGCCCAGTGCAGCGGTGCCCACCGGTGCATCAGCCGGGGTGCAGGCACCCAGGTTGTCACCGTCGCCGCCACCGGCACCGTCACCGTCCAGGTCCGCACCGATCGGGTGACAGAAGGCACCCATGACCGCGCGCAGCGCGATGTCGACCACATCGTCACCCGGGCGTCGTCCGTTCGGGAAACCGGCCAGATCACCGGCCGCGACACCCAGGTTGACCTGTGAATCGGCCGGGGTGGCCGCCACGCCGGTGTTCAGGCGCAGCATCTCCGAGGCGGTCACCGTGGCCATCTGGGTGAACGGACCACCGCCGTTCGGCAGGGCTACGCCGGTCAGGAAGGCGGCCACCAGGTCGGTGCGCGGGAAGTTGCTCGGCGCGATGTTGTCGGCCGCCCCGAGCGCGTCACGAAACAGCAGGTCGACGATCGCGGGCAACGTGGGGTGGGTGACGTAGGCGGCGAACTGACCGTCATCCTTCGGCTCGCTGGCGTTGAAGGCGTTCTTGTCCGGCAGGCCGATGACCAGTTCGTTGACCAGGGGTGCGCCCAGGCGCGAGACCTGCACGTAGGCACCGCCCTTCACTTCCGGTCGTTCGAAGTTCGGCGTGGGATCCAGCAGGGAGGCTTGCGGCAGGCTGGCGGTGGTCCAGGTACCGATGACGCCGTTGCCGCCACCCTTCAGGCAGTCCTCGTGCACCTCGATGGCCAGCGTGGTGACGTTCTTGTCGGCCAGGTCGTCCTCGGCGTCGCCCGCATCGGTCGGGTTGAAGTTCACCAGATCGAACACGTCGCCCAGGCGCACCGCGAACGAGTCCTTTCTCTGACCGACGAACACGCGCCCGGTCGCCACCCCGGCATCGCACCCGCCGAACTGCACGTCGTTCCAGACCTCGTCGGTGTTGCTCAGGCTGGTCACGTAGGCCTCGTAGTCCGGGAAGGTCTTGGTGCCGGCGTAGTCGGCAGGCTTCCTGAAACGGGTCATGCCGTCGACCGAGTTGGTCACGTCGCTGCGCGTGCCGCTGCGTCGATCGCCCGCCACCATGGCGACGGTGTAGCTTTCGATGAAGTTGGCCGTGGCGCTGTCGGCGTCCGTGATCGGGCCGGCCGCCTTGACCGGGATGGCGACCATCTGATCACCGATCTGCAGCTTCGCCCCGTCGCCGTTGGCCGGCAGCGCGTTGTCGAACGCGAACTGGAAGGTGATGTCCTCGATGGCGTCGCCGTCGTTGTCCACGTGGATCTCGTACACCGCGTCCTGGTCTAGCGCGAAGTAGTTCGGGCCACCGTAGGCATCCTGAAGCGGCAGGTAGTTGGCGATCAGCGTCACGTAGCTCTCGCGTCCGGGCTCGTAGCTCTTGAACGCGTACAGGTCGGTCGCATCGACCTTGGGGTTCTCGGTCACGAACGGGGCTTCGCGATGGCTGGACGCCGTCGCGCTGGTGCCGAGTACCGCGATGACGGCGCCGCACGCCAGGGCGAGCGGTGTGCGGCGATGCCGCGGGAGATGTGTCATGCAGGTTTCCTGTGATGAAGACGCGCTCGGAGACTAGCCTATCGGCCAGTGCGCGCCGGTATTTAGCAGGAATGCATGGCTCGTGCCGCGAATCACCATCGTCCTCGTCGACGCTCCCGATGTCGTCACAATCGATGCACGAGAGCTGCCGGTGCGAGGCTCCGGCAGCCCGATCTTCAGTGCGAGATCATCCAGGGACGCGCGGACGGAAACGCCTTCGATCCGTCCGCACCGGTGCGCGTCGATGATCTCGTTCCTGCCCTCGATCCACCGCAGCACCCGCAACCCGCGGGATGGGACTCTCGCTGCGAGGCCAGTCCCGGCTGGTGCTGCGAGCGCTCGTTGCGGGCGGATGCCTGCAACGCGGTGCGGCGGGTGGAGCCCAGTTGCGGCGGGGTCGCGATGAGCCGTTGCAGTCGACTTCCGCAACCTTGGCACTCGACCGGCCTCTCTCGATCGGCGATCGCGCAGACGCGCTCGACCGGACCGCAATCGGTGCACAGGTATTCGTAGACGGGCATGGTGTTCCCCTCGTTATCGGTCCGGCGCCAGCGGCACGTCGATGGAGCCGTCCAGGAAGCGCGTCGGCCCGTCCGCACCCGGCATGATGTCGTGTTCGAAGATGTCGGTCGGCAGCCACAGCGTCGCGCACGCGTTCGGTATGTCCACCACGCCCGATATGTGCCCCTGCACCGGCGCGGTGCCCAGGATCGCGTAGGCCTGCGCGCCGGTGTAGCCGAACTTCTTCAAGTACTCGATCGCGTTCAGGCAGGCCTGGCGGTAGGCGATGTGCACGTCCAGGTAGTGCTGTCCGCCCTGCTCGTCCACCGAGATGCCCTCGAAGATCAGGTAATCGTCGTACTTGGGTGTCATCGGCGAAGGGCGAAAGATCGGATTCTTCACTCCGTACTTCTGCATGCCGCCCTTGATCAGGCTGACCTTGATGTGCAGCCAGCCGGCCATCTCGATCGCCCCGCAGAACGTGATCTCGCCATCGCCCTGGCTGAAGTGCAGGTCGCCCATCGACAACCCCGCCCCGTCGACGTAGACCGGAAAGTAGACCTTGGAGCCGCGCGACAGGTCCTTGATGTCGCAGTTGCCGCCGTGCTCGCGCGGTGGCACCGTGCGTGCGCCTTCGGCGGCAGCCTTGTCTCGCGCCTCGCCCTGCAGTTTGCCCATGTGCGCCGAATCCCCGCCGTCGGGCAGCGTCGCCAGCGCCGGCACGCGCTCCGGATCGGTGTCGAACAGCTTGCGCTCGCGCGTGTTCCAGATGTCCAGCAAGGAACGATCGGGAAGGCAGCCGATCAGTCCGGGATGAATGAGTCCGGCATAACGCACCCCTGGCACGTGTCTGGATTTCGTGAACATCCCTTCGAAATCCCAGATGGACTTCTGCGCCTGGGGAAAATGCTCGGTCAGGAAGCCGCCCCCGTTCTGCTTGGAGAAGAAGCCGTTGAAGCCCCACAGCATGTCGTCGGTGGTGCCGATGTCCAGGATATCGACCACCAGCAGGTCGCCCGGCTCGGCACCCTTCACGCCGATCGGACCGGACAGGAAATGGACCTGCTCGAGCGCCACGTCGCGCACGTCGGCCGCATCGTCGTCGTTCTTGATCTGTCCGCCGGTCCAGTCGTAGGTCTCGATCTTGAAGTCGTCGCCGGGTTCCACCCAGGCCGCCATCGGGATGTCCGGGTGCCAGCGGTTGTGGATCGCCTCGTTCGTGTAGGGCGACTCGTTCAGGTCGACGGCGATCAGCGTATCGGTCATCGGATCATGCTCCTGGTCAGGTGGGTTCTTGCTCAGACCGACAGCAGCGAGGCGATGCGCGCCTCGTCGATGTCGGCGCGCAGCGATTCGTGCACGAGACGGCCGTTCTCCAGCACCAGCACGCGATCGGCAACGGCCAGCGCGAAGGACAGCACCTGCTCCGACACCACGATCGACAACCTGCGGGTGTCGCGGATCCGCCGCAGCACCTGCCCCAGATCCTTGATGATCGAGGGCTGGATGCCTTCGGTCGGCTCGTCCAGCAGCAGCACCGAAGGGTCGGTGGCCAATGCGCGTCCGATGGCCAGCTGCTGTTGCTGTCCGCCGGACAGGTTCCCGCCACGGCGGTCGGCCATCTCGGCCAGCACCGGGAACAGCTCGTGAATGTCGGCGGGAAGTTCGCTCTTGCCGGTCGAGACCAGTCCAGTGCGCAGGTTCTCGGCAACGCTCAACGAGGGAAAGATCATCCGCCCCTGCGGCACGTAGCCCAGACCGGCGCGCACCCGCTGGTGGCTGGACAGCGACTCGAGCCGCCTGCCGTCCAGCTCGGCGGTACCGGACGCGGTGGGCAGCAGACCGATCAGCGACTTCATCAGCGTCGACTTTCCCATGCCGTTGCGGCCCAGCACGGCAACGATCTCGGCATCTCCGACGTCAAGGTCCAGACCGTGCAGCACCTCGCTCTGTCCGTAGGCGACGCGGTAGGCGTTCAATCTCAACATGGCAGGCAAGCTCAGTGGCCCAGGTAGACGTCGATGACGCGCGGGTCGGCCTGCACGCTCGCCATCGAGCCCTCTGCCAGCTTCCTGCCCTGATGCAGCACGGTGACCCGATCGGCGATGTCCTCGACGAACCCCATGTCGTGCTCGACCACCAGCACCGAGCGGTCGGCGGTGATGCGATTGAGCAGTTCGGCCGTCTTGACGCGCTCGGCGACGCTCATGCCGGCCACCGGTTCGTCCAGCATCAGGAGCTGTGGATCCTGGATCAGCAGCATGCCGATCTCCAGCCACTGCTTCTGCCCGTGGCTGAGCAACGAGGCCTCGCTGTGCAGCAGCTCGTCCAGGAATACCGCCGCGGCGATCTCCTGCACCCGATCCAGCACCGCCGCATCGCGCTTGAAGAACAGCGAGCCGAGCACCGTGCGTCCGCGCGGGAACGACAACTCCAGATTCTCGAACACCGTCAGCTCATCGTAGATCGACGGGTTCTGGAACTTGCGGCCCACCCCGGCACGCACGATGTGATGCTCCTTGAGCCGACGCAGCTCCCGGTTGCGAAAGCGGATCGATCCGGCCGAAGCCTGCGTCTTGCCGCAGATCAGGTCCAGCACCGTGGTCTTGCCCGCCCCGTTCGGACCGATGATCACGTGGATCTCGCGCTCGTCCAGGTACAGGTTCAGCTCGTCGACCGCCCGAAAGCCGTCGAACGAGACCGTCAGGCCCTCGATGGCCAGCACGCAGGCCGTGTTGGTGGACACGCTCATGAGGGATCGGCGATCCGGGCTGCTGCGGAACCGGACACCCGGCCGGCCAGGAAACGGGCGGACAGGCGCTCGGACAGGCCGCGGTACACCCCGGCGAGACCGTACGGAAGAAACATCACCACCGCGATGAACACGGCCCCCAGGCCGAACAGCCAGAGCTCGGGGAAGGATTCGGACAGCGACATCTTGAGTCCGCTGACGAGCAACGTTCCGTACACCGCGCCGAACACCGACAGGCGTCCGCCGACGGCACAGAAGATCACCATCTCGATCGACGGCACGATGCCGATCAGCGTGGGTGACATGAAGCCGACCTGCAACGTGAACAGCGCTCCTCCGATCGATGACAGGACGGCGGCGATGCAGAACACGAACGTCTTCAGGTGGGCCACGCTGTAGCCGGAGAACCGGACCCGATCCTCCGAGACGCGGATCGCGGTCAGTAGCCGTCCGAGCCGGCTTCGTTGAAGGTACAGGGCACCCACCAGCGCACCGAGCAGCAGCACGCCGTTCACGTAGTAGAAGACATAGCGTGCGAAGTCGGTCCGAATGTCCCATCCGAGCAGGGTGCGCAGGTCGGTGATGCCGTTGACGCCACCGGTCACGCCCTGTTGACCGATCACCAGCACGGTCAGGATCGCGGCGATCGCCTGGGTGATGATCGCGAAATAGACCCCGCTGACGCGCCGCGAGAACATCGCGTAGCCGATCAGCGCGGCGAACAGGCCCGGCACCACCACGATCGCCGCGAGCGTCAGCGGAAACGACTGGAACGGCACCCAGAACGCGGGCAGCTCGGTCAGCTGGTTCCAGTCCATGAAGTCGGGAATGCCCGGGGTCGACTGGATGGCGGTCGCTTCGGGCGTGGAAGCTTCCAGCTTCAGGAACATCGCCATGCCGTAGCCGCCCAGTCCGAAGAACACGCCCTGGCCCAGGCTCAGGATGCCTCCCATGCCCCAGCACAGCACCAGCCCCACCGCCACGAAGGCGTAGCTCAGGTACTTGCCCACCAGGTTCAGCCGAAAGATGTCCAGCAGAAGCGGCAGCGCCACCAGGAGGATCAGCGCCAGCACCGCCAGCGACAGCAGATCGTGCTTCTTCAGCGTGGACGGGTTCGCTGTGGAAAAGGAATTCATCGACGGTTCCTCAGCGACGCAGCTTGGTGGCGAACAGGCCTTGCGGCCGGATCATCAGAATGAGCACCACGGTGACCAGCGTGAGCACCTTGGCCATCGATCCGGACAGGAAGAACTCCAGGGTCGACTGCGCCTGGCTGATCGTGAACGCCGAGGCGATCGTGCCGAGCAGGCTGGCGGTACCGCCGAACACCACGATCAGGAACGTGTCGACGATGTAGGCCTGCCCGGCGGTCGGTCCGGTGGAGCCGATCATGGTGAAGGCACTGCCGGCCACACCCGCGATGCCGCAGCCGATCGCGAACGTGAGGCGGTCCACGCGCCCGGTATCGATCCCCACCGCACCCGCCATGGAGCGGTTCTGCACCACCGCCCGGGTGCGCAGTCCGATCGAGGAGCGATACATCAGCAGGTAGACCCCGATCGTGATCACGGTGGTCAGGGCCATCACCAGCAGCCCGTTGATCGGTATCTCGACGATGTCGGTCAGTGCCACCGAACCGAGCATCCAGCCCGGCAGGTCGACACCGACCTCGCGAGCGCCGAACACCGAGCGATAGGTCTGCTGCAGCAGCAGGCTCAGACCCCAGGTCGCCAGCAACGTGTCCAGCGGCCGGTGATAGAGATGCCGGATCGATAGCCACTCGACCAGCGCACCTAGCAGCGCCGCGGCGAGAAAGGCGGCGATCATCGCCACGAAGAAGAATCCGCCGAACAGGCCCGGCAGATGGTCGGCGAAGAGGTTCGATGTCAGCCAGGTGACGTAGGCACCCAGAATCATGAACTCGCCATGGGCCATGTTGATCACGCCCATCTGACCGAAGATGATCGCCAGCCCGAGCGCCATCAGCACGAACACGGAGAACAGGATCAGGCCGGCGAAGCCCTGCATCGCGAAGATGGATCCAAGCTCCGACCAGCTGTAATCGGCGAACATGGCGATGGTGTCCCGGGGTGGCCTGGCAGGCGCTACTGGTAGCCCTTCGGGAACGGATCGGGCTCCATCAGGTCGGCGGTCTCGTAGACCACCTCGTACTGTCCGTCGGCCTGCGCGTGACCGATGCGCAGCTTCGACCACAGATGGTGATTCTCGTGGATGCGCACGTATCCCTCCGGCGCGGTGTCCATCTCGATGCCGGGCGAGGCCTTGCGGACCTCGTCGATGTCGAAGCTGCCGGCCTTCTCGACCGCGGCTTTCCACAACCATGGCCCCAGGTAGGCCGCCTGCGTCACGTCCCCGATGACGATGTCGTCGCCCCAGCGCTCCTTGAACGCGGCGACGAAGGCTTCGTTGTTCGGATTGTCGAGAGATTGAAAGTACTTCATGGCCGCGTAGGCGCCCTCGATGTTGTCGCCGCCGATGCCGCGGATCTCGTCCTCGGTGACCGAGATGGTCAGCAGCAGCGGATCCTCCCGGGTCATGTCGATGCCGGCCGCCTTGAGCTGCTTGTAGAACGCGACGTTGGAGCCACCGACGACGATCGCGTAGATCACGTCCGGCTTCTTCAGCTTGATCTTGTTGATGACCGAGTTGAACTGCGTGTGGCCCAGCGGGTAGTAATCCTCACCGACCACCTTCAGGCCCAGCTTCTCGATGTGCTTGCGCGCGATCTTGTTCGAGGTGCGCGGCCAGATGTAGTCCGAGCCGAGCAGGTAGAAGCTTTCCGCTCCCTTGGTCTCGGCGACCCAGTCGATACCGGCCAGGATCTGCTGCGTCGCTTCCTGACCGGTGTAGATGACGTTCGGCGACTGCTCGAGCCCTTCGTAGAACGTCGGGTAGTAGAGCATTCCGTTGTACTGCTCGAACACCGGCAGCACCGCCTTGCGCGAAGCCGACGTCCAGCAGCCGAAGACCGCGGCCACCTTGTCGTTGACCAGCAGCTTCTTGGCCTTCTCGGCGAAGGTCGGCCAGTCCGATGCGCCATCCTCCTGGATGTACTCGATCTGACGCCCGAGCACGCCGCCCGCCGCGTTGATCTGCTCGATGGCAAGCTTCTCGGCCTGCACCGAGCCGGTCTCGGATATGGCCATCGTGCCGGTGACCGAGTGCAGGATGCCGACGGTCACCGTGTCTTCGGTGACTGCCAGGCCTGTGGTGTTGACGTCCTGGGCCCGGGCAACCGGTACGCTGGCGGCCAGGGCCAGGGCGACTGCCCCGGCCAGCAGGGTGCGGCGGCGCCGATCGGTGCACGGCTCGTCCGGCAAGGTCGAACGGGATTCACGGGACATGGCGTAATCTCTTCGCAGGTTCGGTGGCATCAGGTGCCGGGGGCAGTCTCCGGGCGATCGGGCGCGTGGCGCAATGCGTCAGATGACGGTGTCCGGATGACGGGTGGTCATATGACGTAGGCGCCCTTTCCAGCGCCGCGAAGTTGGGGTACACCTGAGCGGGCCCGAGTGAACGCGCCTTTCTCGCACCGCCTGCCGCCAACCGACATGGTCGAACACCCGATTCGCATCGATCCTGTCCGACGCCACTACAACCGGTGGGTGCGGAACCAGATCCTCGAGGATTACGCCCTGCGCTTCACCGCGGTCGCCAGTCGCCGCTGGTCCTGCGCCCAGGTGGCCAGCACCGCGATCGGCGCCGGGTCGTTCCTGGCGCTGGAGGCGATCGGCGCGGCGATCACCTACCAATACGGCTTCACGAACGCGATCACCGCCATCGCGATCGTCTCGGCGCTGATCTTCCTGGTCGGACTGCCGATCGCGTACCACGCCGCCCGAGCCGGTACCGATATCGACCTGCTCACCCGTGGCGCAGGCTTCGGCTACCTCGGCTCGACGGTCACCTCGCTGATCTACGCCAGCTTCACCTTCATCTTCTTCGCGATCGAGGCGGCCATCATGGCCTCCGCTCTGGAGCTCTGTCTCGGGCTGCCGCTGTTCCTGGGCTACCTGGTATCGGCGCTCGTGGTGATTCCCATCGTGCTGTACGGGATCACCCTGATCGGCAGGTTCCAGCGCCTGACGCAGCCGCTGTGGATCGTGCTGCAGCTGGCGCCCTTCGTTGCCATGGCGTGGTACGGCGAAGCGCCGACCGATGCGTGGCGCGATCAAGCCGGTCACGCTTCGGGTACCGACGGCTTCGCCCTCGCCGCCTTCGGGGCGGCCAGCGCCGTGGTGTTCTCGCTGGTCGCTCAGATCGGCGAGCAGGCCGACTACCTGCGCTTCCTGCCCGAGCGTACCCGGCAGAACCGCCTGCGCTGGTGGGCGGCGCTGCTGGTGGCGGGACCGGGCTGGATCGTCATCGGCGCGCTGAAGATGCTGATCGGCTCCTTCCTGGTGGTGTTCGCCCTGCAGGCCGGCACCCCGGCCTCGCTGGCGACCGAGCCGGTGCACATGTACCTGGCCGCCTGGAACGAGCTCCTGTCACCGGAGCTGGCCCTGAGCGTGACGGCACTGTTCGTGATCGTGTGCCAGACCAAGATCAACGTCACCAACGCGTACGCCGGCTCCATCGCCTGGTCGAACTTCTTCTCGCGCCTGACTCACAATCACCCTGGACGGGTGGTGTGGGTGGTGTTCAACGTCGCCATCGCCCTGCTGCTCATGGAACTGGGCCTGTATCGATCGCTGGAACGGACGTTGAGCCTGTACTCGATCGTGGCGGTGGCCTGGATCGGCGCGTTGGCCTCGGACCTGGCCATCGCCCGACCGCTCGGCCTGAGCCCGGCCGACATCGAGTTCAAGCGCGCCCACCTGTACGATGTCAATCCGGTCGGCACCGGCGCCATGCTGATCGGCGCCGCCATCGGACTGCTCGCCTACCTGGGGCACCTGGGCATCGCTGCCGAGGCGCTGGCAGGCTTCATCGCGCTGGGTGTCTCGGTCGCGCTCGTACCGGTCATCGCCCGGTTGACCGATGGCAGGTACCACCGCGTCGAGCGAACGACCGGGCGCGCGGACGAACCGGTGGACATCGATGCCGGCGCGGAATCCCGCTGCGTGGTCTGCGAGCATGCGTTCGAGCCCACGGACATGACCTGGTGTCCGGCCTACGCGGGGGGCATCTGCTCGCTGTGCTGCACGCTCGACAACCGATGCGAGGACCGTTGCCGACCGGGTGCGACGCTGGGGGCCCAGTTGCTGGCGGTCACCGATCGGCTGATGCCTCGCAGGCTTCACCGGCCGATGCGAGCACCGATCGTGCGCTACCTGGCCTTGCTGGGCGTGGTCGCCGCCGTGCTCGGGTTCATCATGACGCTGGTCTTCCTGGAATCGGCGACCAGCGACGAGGGAACGCGGGCCGGAATCGAGCGTTCGCTCGTCCACCTGTACGCTGTGCTGCTGATCATCGCCGGCGTGGTCACGTGGATCTTCCTGCTGATAAGCGACAGCCGACGTGCGGCCCGGCGCGAATCCGCCGAGCACAATGCCTCTTTGATGATGGAGATCGCGGCTCACGAGCGCACCGAGCGGGCCCTGCAGGCGGCCAAGGACACGGCCGTGGCCGCCAACCAGGCCAAGAGCCGCTACCTGCTGGGCCTGAGCCACGAGCTGCGCTCGCCCCTGAACGCCATTCTCGGCTATGCGCGCCTCATCGAGACCGATGAGGGTCTGCCGCCCGGACGCCTCGATGGCGTGCGGGTCATCCAGCACTCGGCCAATCACCTGGCCGACCTGATCGAGGGCCTGCTCGACGTGTCGCGCATCGAGGCGGGCCGCTTCACGCTGAACCGTGAACGGGTCGAGCTACGCGTCTTCCTGGCGCGGCTGGCCGACATGTTCCGCCTGCAGGCCCAGGCCAAGGGTCTGGATTTCGTGTGCTCGGTGAGCGACGAGGTCCCCGCCTTCGTGCGCGGTGACGGCCAGCGGCTGCGACAGGTGCTGATCAACCTGTTGAGCAACGCGCTCAAGAACACCGAGCGGGGAGAGATCGGCCTGTGCGTCGACTATCGCAGCGAGATCGCCCGGTTCGCGGTCAACGATACCGGCATCGGCATCGCGGCAACCGATCTGGAACGCATCTTCGAGCCGTTCGAGACGGTGCAGGGCACGGCGCCGGCCGGTGGACGCGGAACCGGGTTGGGCCTGACCATCACGAGGCTGCTCAGCGAGGTCATGGGCGGCGAGCTGACCGTGAAGAGCGAGCCGGGCAAGGGCAGTGTCTTCACGGTCCGCCTGTCGCTGTCGTCGCTGGTCGATGCCCCCGGGGACCGGATTCGCCGTTGCTGGCCGATCGGCCACATCGGCCGTCGACGACACCTGCTGGTGGTCGATGATGATCCGGACCAGCGCGCGCTGATGTCCGATGTCCTGGAGCCGCTGGGCTTTCGACTGGACACCTACGCGGATGCCGAATCGTGCCTGTCGGCGCTGGATCGACGGCCCGGGCGCCCGGACGCTTGCCTGCTGGACATCGCCCTGCCCGGCATGGATGGTTGGACCCTTGCCGATCGGTTGCGTTCCCGGTGGGGAGCCGGCACGGCCATCATCACGCTGTCGGCCGGGGCCGACAGCGTGATGCCCAAGCACATCCACGACTCTCGGCACGAGAACCACTTCGTCAAGCCGGCCGATCTGGACCGGCTGCTGGAACGGCTAGGCAAGCTGCTCGGCCTGGACTGGACCACCGGCACGCCGTCGGCGGACGCGGTGACCGCGCAAGTGGATGCCGGGCGCATCGATGCACTTCTCGATACGCACACGTTGGCCCGACTTCGTCACCTGTCCCGCCTCGGCCACGTCGCCGCCCTGCGCACACTGCTCGAATCGATTCGGCCGAGCCAGCCGCACCTCGCACACGAGCTGCTGGAAAAACTGGCGCGCTATCAGCTCGGCAGTGTCGACGAGCGGTTGCGCGGACTGCGCGCCATCGATCCACCCCATTCGGCCACCAACGGAACGTCGTCATGATCGGACAGGATCTGGTGCTGGTGGTGGAGGACAATCCCGCCTCGCTGGGCGTGCTGCACGAAACGTTGGAAGCGGCCGGCTTCACGGTCCTGCTCGCCAGTGACGGCGAGCGCGCGCTGGCGATCCTGGAGAGCGTCACCCCTCACGCGGTACTGATGGATGCGTTGCTGCCCGGTCGCAGCGGATTCGAGGTGACCCGCCTGATCCGTCGATGCAGTCGCCTGGCGGACGTGCCGGTGCTGTTCATGACCGGCCTGTCCGAGACGGAGCACGTCGTCGAGGCCCTGGAGGCGGGTGGCGTCGACTACGTCGTCAAGCCGATCGAGCCGACCGAACTGGTGGCCAGGCTGCGCGTACACCTGATGAACGCCCGTAACGCCCGGGACTCGCGAACCGCCCTGGACGTGTCCGGGCAGTACGTGATCTCGGTCGATGACGAGGCCCTCGTCAACTGGTCCACACCGCATGCCCTCGGATTGCTGTTTCCGGACCGGCCAGGCACCTCCGGCCTGCGCACGATCGGTAGCGGTTCGCTGCGCTTGCCGGGCGCCGTGGTCGAGTGGCTGCACCGGCGCGGCGCGAGCGGCGAGCTGCCACTGAACGTGCCCGGGTTCCCCGTCCGCCTGGTCTACGTCGGATCGGCCAAGCGCGGCGAGCATCTGCTGCGCGTGCTCAAGGGGGCGGCACCGGATTCCCGGATGTGCCTGATCGAGGCATTTTCGGTAACCGAACGTGAAGCCGAAACCCTGCTCTGGCTCATCGCCGGCAAGTCCAACAAGGAAATCGCGCTCATCCTCGCGATCAGCCCACGCACCGTGAACAAGCACCTGGACAGCGTGTACGTGAAACTCGGTGTCGAGAACCGCACCGCCGCCGCCGTCGTCGCCCTGCGCAGGATCAACGGAGGCTGATGCGGGCGGACAGCCGACCGGACGACTTGGCTCCGCCCGATCGCGCCCCATTGTTCCTGCTGGACAAGGAGAAAAGCCTCGTGAACGACCTGAAACCACAACTCGCGCCCGGCTGGAGCGCGGTGAACATCGTCCTGCTGGTGGGACTGTTCCTGCTCGCCATGCCGCTGGGCCTGCTGATGCTCGCCTACATCCTGTTCGGTGCCCGCCTGGGCCTTGACCTGGGACGCCCGGAGACGTTCGGTGCGGCCTGGCAGCGGCTGGTGGGCGCCTTCAAGGCCGGCAGCAGCCATTGGGGTGCGGGTGCCGGCACGGCCGGCGGCACGCCGTCACCGACGCTTGCCAAGACACGCGAGCTGGAGGAGCAGGCCCGCGCGCTGGCAGTGGAGCGCGAGGCCCTGGATCGCGAGCGGGCAGCGTTCGAGCAGGACCGGAAGAACGACGCCCGGGACGGCTGACCGGAAGGCCGGACCCTTCGCGTGGGCACGGAGGCTGGCTCCGAGCCCGGCTCGGACACGCTGGTGCCAGGATCGGACGGGCGGCGCCGTTGCTTCGGCAACGGGCTCGGCAAGGCCTTCTACGCCCGATACCACGACACTGAATGGGCGGTACCGGTGCACGATGACCGGCTGCTGTTCGAGACGCTGATCCTGGAGGGGGCGCAGGCCGGGTTGTCGTGGGAGACGGTGCTGAAGAAACGCGGTGGCTACCTTGCACTGTTTCGTGGTCTGCATCCCGAGCGCGTGGCGCGTCTGCGGGACGCCACGCTGGAGCGCATCCTGCTCGACCCGCGGATCGTGCGTCACCGCCAGAAGGTATTCTCGACTCGCACCAATGCCCGGGTCTTCCTGCAGATCCAGGCCGAACACGGCACCTTCTCGGCCTGGCTGTGGTCGTTCGTGAACGGAGAACCGATCGTCAACACCTGGCAACGCCGGGATCAGGTGCCCGCCAGGACCGAACTCAGCGATGCGGTGTCGCGCGAGCTCAAGCGGCGCGGCATGTCGTTCGTCGGCAGCACCATCGTCTACGCCTGGCTGCAGGGGGTGGGACTGGTCGACGATCATCTGATCGATTGCTGGTGCCGCACCGGCCGGATAGACCCCGGCGATCGGGCGGACACTACCGACTGAACCACAGTTCGAGGCGCAATCTTTGCCGATCGCCGGGCCCACGGTCAAGGCGTTCGACGCCCAGCCGTTGTACACCGCATGGTCCACGTCTACCGCTAGCGCATGCGCACGTCACTCCGTCGGGCCAGCGAGGCCGCGTGCAGGGGGCTGGCCGCGCGACTGTATCCGCCGCCCGATGCCCACGTGCAGCAACTGGTCACGGAAGCGTTGGACCAGGGCGAGGACTTCGCGGTGCTGGCCCTGCGCATCGAGCGGATGGGCACCTTGATGGAGGCGTTCGGTCCGGATGTCACCTGCGCGGTGGAACGCCGTTCGCTCGACCGGCTCGGACCGATGGTGCTCGACGGCGCGGCCGTCGTGCAGAGCGTGGACGGCGAGATCCTGATGGTGGTGCCGGGCCTGGACGGCCTGTCGGGCCAGCGCTACATGGAGCGCCTGCTCACTCGGCTGACCCGCGCGATCGAGATGACCGGACTGACCATCGCGCCGCGCGTGATCATCGGCGCCGCCTATTCGCCCGCGCACGGTGACGAGGCCCTGACCCTGATCCGGCGAGCGCGCATCGCGCGCAGCAGCGCCCGCGAGCACTTCCTGCCGGTCGCCTGCTACGAATCGGGACGCGACGAGGTGTGGACACGCCACTTGTCGCTGATCGCCGACATGCGCCTGGCCTTCGAGCGTGACGAACTCCACCTGAACTTCCAGCCGAAGGTGTGCGCGCGCACCGGGTGCGTGAACGGTGCCGAGGCGCTGATCCGGTGGCACCATCCGACGCGTGGCTGGGTGGCGCCGGACGACTTCATTCCACTGGCCGAGACCAGCGGCATCATCGTCGACCTGGGCGACCACGTGCTGCGTCTGGCGATAGCCCAGCTGGCCCGCTGGCAGGCGGCCGGTACCGACCTGAGCCTGGCGGTCAACCTGTGCGCACGAGACATCGAGGACCCTTCGCTGCTGGAACGGGTATCGCGCTATCTGAAGGAGGCCGACGTGCCCGCCGAGCGCTTGATGATCGAGGTCACCGAGAACGCGGTGATGCACGACGCCACGCTGGCCTGCGAGGTGCTGCGCCAGTTGCGAGCCGGCGGCATACGCGTCTCGCTGGACGATTTCGGTACCGGCCAGTCGTCCCTGTCGAAGTTGCGCGACATCCCGGTCGACGAATTGAAGATCGACGGCTCGTTCGTGTCAGGCATTCGCGAAGGCACGCTGGAGGCGCTGATCGTGGGTGCGGTGGTGGAGCTGGGGCATGCGGCCGGCTGCTCGGTGGTCGCCGAAGGGGTGGAGACGGAGTCCGAGCGCGCATTGATCGCCAGCCTGGGAACCGACCTCATACAAGGCTGGCTGTTCGCGCGGGCCATGCCTGCGGACGAGTTCGATCGCTGGCTGATCGAGCGCGACGGCCTGTTCGAACGACACGCCGCATGAGCGTGCGTCGTGCCGGAGCGCAAGGGCCGGCTAGAGCACCTCGGCATGACATCTGCACTGACCTGCATACAGAAACGCATTCGCCACCCGACACCGGCAGCAACGTCATGGAGACATCCCGAGCCCTTGCCCCGCGCGCCTGCCGATTGGCGCTGACGTTGTTCGCCGCGTTCGGCTGCGCCGATGCGCTGTCGGCGCGCCTGGACGTGCGCGTGATCGACGATCGCGGCGATCCGGTCGCCGACGCCGTGGTGTCGGTCATGGCCGGCTCCCCGGCACTGGCACCGCCGGGCACGCGGGCGACGATCGACCAGCGGGACCGACGCTTCATGCCCGGCGTGATGGCGGTGCAGACCGGTACCGCGGTCTCGTTTCCGAACAGCGATGATGTGCGCCACCACGTCTATTCGTTCTCCAGGCCCAACGACTTCCAGCTCAAGCTCTATCACGGCAAGAGCAGCGAGCCGGTGACCTTCGCGTACCGCGGCGTGGTCAGCCTGGGTTGCAACATCCACGACGGCATGGTGGGCTTCATCGCGGTGGTGGATACCCCGTGGTTCGCCACCTCGGACGCGAACGGCACGCTGTCCATCAGGGCGCTGCCGACCGGGCGCCATGAACTGGACGTCTGGCACCCGGACGCCGGCTGGAGCGAGACCACGGTGCTGATCGAGCCGGGTGACCGGGCGGTGCAGCGGACACTGGTGATCACGCCGACCATCGCGCCACCGGCCGCCGCCAACCCGCTCCAGTCGCTGTTCTCCGACTGAGCCATCCACGACAGGCATCGCGCAACGACCCGGCTCGACCGAGCACATGAGCAGAACCGTGCGATCGTTCAGGTGGCGACTGCTGCTGCTGGTCGGTGGGCTGGTGATGTCGGCACAGGCCGCCACCTTCATGGGCGTGCTGACCGTGCTGGGCGAGGACGTCCGGGCCGCCGCCGCCGAGCAGCTCGACCTGGCCGCCGGCCAGGTCGAGGACACGATGCGCCGCCGCGCCGAGACGATCGCCAGCAGCGCCGATGTGCTGGTGGCGGATTTCGGTTTTCGAAGCGCGATCGGCAGCGGCGACCGGGAGACGATCCGGTCGGCACTGGAGAACAACGCTCGCCGCATCGGAGCGGACTTCGCGGTGCTGCACGCACCGGCCGGCCAGTCGCTGATCGCGACCGAACGCGCTCTGCAGGTCGCCGGCGGCAAGCCGCCGGCGCTCACGGACGGCGATCCCGAAGCACGGCTGCATGCCATCTCGGCGTTGGGCGGTGTGCCCTGGCAGAGCGTCGTGGTGCCGGTGCGGGCGCCCACAACCATTGCAAGACTGTCACTCGGATTCGGGCTGGACGAACGGGCGGCCGCCGAGCTGGCCGGACAGGTCAAGCTGCAGGTCTCGTTCGGTGTGCGCCGGGACGGGAACTGGAGCCATCCGATCACCTCGGCCGACGAGGGCGAACCGGTCATCGATGCGCGTGCGCTCGCCAGCCTGCCGAACACCTCCGACGCCACCCAGATGATGCTGGCGGGCGAGCTCTTCCTGGCGCGGACCATCACGCTTGCCGACAGCGGCGGCACGATCCGGGTGGTGCTGCAGCGTTCGCTGGCCGACGCGCTGGCACCCTACTACACGCTGCGCGATCAGCTGCTGCTGATCACCGCGACCACGCTGATCATCGGGATACTGATCGCCGGCTGGCTGGCCCACGGGCTGTCCCGTCCGCTGACCACGCTGGTGGAGGCGGCCCGGCGCATCGAGGCCGGGCAGTACGCCACCCCGACCGGAATCGAGCGGGACGACGAGATCGGCGCTCTGGCCCACGCCTTCGACGCGATGCGGACCACGATCTCCGAACGCGAGGCGCGCATCACCCATCTGGCCATGCACGACGAGCTGACCGGACTGCCCAACCAGCGCCTGGGCATGGACCGGCTCGATCAGGCCATCGTGACGACGCGGCGCAGTGGACAGGCCGTCGTGGCGCTGGTGGGCGGCATCGACAACCTGTCGCGCATCGTGGACACGCTGGGCCGACCGGTCGGCGAGGCGGTGGTGACCGAGATGGCGGGTCGACTGTCGGATCGGCTGCGCGAGTCGGATTCGATCGCGCGCATCGGCGACGACACGTTCCTGATCGTGTTGCCGGGCGTTGCGCCCGCGGCGGCACACGGCCTGGCGTGCAGCATCGTGGAGGCGGTCTGCAGACCGTTGCCGGTGAACGACGCCACGGTCACGCCGACGCTGTCGATCGGACTGGCGGTCTGCCCCGGTGATGCCGACACCGGTCAGGAGCTGATTCGTCGAGCCGGCATCGCGCTGGCGGATGCACGCGAAGTCGCTTCCACGGTCGCCGTCTACACCGACGGACGCGACGAGGCGTTGAGACGGCAGCTCTCGATCGTTGGGGACCTCAAGCGCGCCGTGGACCAGGATGAACTGCTGTTGCACTATCAGCCCAAGGTCTCGACCCGGGATGGTCGGGTGCGCGCGGTCGAGGCGCTGGTGCGCTGGATTCACCCGGTACACGGCTTCATGCCGCCCGATGAATTCATCTCGCTGGCCGAGAGCTCCGGCAACGTGTCGATGTTGAGCGACTGGGTGCTCGACCGCGCCGCTCGCCAGAGTGCCGTGTGGCGCAGCCAGGGCCGGCGGATCTCCATCGCGGTGAACCTCTCGGCGCTGGACCTGCGCGACGAGCGGCTGGTCGAGCGCGTCACGCGGACCCTGCAACGCCACCACCTGGACTGCGATGCGCTGGTGATCGAGATCACCGAAAGCGCTGTGGTGGAGGATGCGGAACTCGCGCTGAGCACGCTCACCAGGCTGCGCGAGCACGGCATGCGCGTCTCGATCGACGACTTCGGGACCGGCCAGTCATCGCTTGCCAAGCTGCGCGACCTGCCGGCCGACGAGCTGAAGATCGACCGGGCGTTCGTCACCGATCTTCGCGCCGGCACGCCGGACGCGATGATCGTGCAAGCGATCATCGAGCTCGGTCACGGTCTGGACATGACCATCGTGACCGAGGGCGTGGAGACGATCGAGGAGCAGACGCTGATCGTCTCGCTGGGCGCGGACAGCGTGCAGGGCTATTTCCATTCCAGGCCACTGCTGCCGGAGGCGCTCGACGAATGGCTCGCCCACCGTGACACCGACAAACTCGAGGCTGCATGAGACGATCATCGACACCGCTTGCCTGGCTGTTCGCCGTGGTGCTTCCGGGCCTGGCGCTGCCCGGCACGGTCGCGGCGGCCGGCAACAGCCGCATCATCGCCACCGGTGGCGCCACCGCCGTGGAGGGCGCGGCCGGTGGCGGCCTGGTCCCCTGGGCGCTGCTCGCAGGCTACGGGGACCAGGGCGAAACCGGCGCGACCGCCTTCGCCAGCGTGGTGCGGGTGGACGACTTCGCGCTGGACGTGATCGGGGCCAGCGTCGCCTTCGACAATCGAGTCGAGCTCTCCGCCGCGCGGCAACGCTTCGATATCGACAGCGTGGTTCCCGGCGAAAGGCTGGAACAGAGCGTGATCGGCATGAAGCTCAGACTCGGCGGCGAGCTGATCTACGATGCCGGACCGCAGTGGGCGCTGGGCATCCAGCTGAAACGCAACGACACCTTCGAGGTCCCTTCGGCGGTGGGAGCTGCCGACAGCGGCGGCCTGGACGTCTACCTGTCCGCCTCGAAGCTGTGGCTGCACGGTCCGTTCGGGCGCAGCGCCTTCTTGAACGGCACGCTGCGTGCCACCCAGGCCAACCAGACGGGCCTGCTCGGCTTCGGCACCGCCGGCGACTCCCGGCACGAGGCGGTGATGGAGGCCTCCGCCGGCCTGTTCCTCACCCGGCACTGGGTGATCGGCGCCGAATACCGCCAGAAGCCGGACCGGCTGGCGTTCGCCCGCGAGGACGATTGGAAGGATGTGTTCATCGGCTGGTTCCCGAGCAAGCACGTTTCGGTGGTCGCCGCCTTCGCCGACCTGGGCTCGGTCGCCGGCCTGGACGCGCAGCGTGGTGCCTACCTGTCCGTGGAGATCGCGCGATGAACAAGCTCACCCGACCGGTTTCCCTGTGCACGCTGCTGCTGGGTGCCGCGCTGCTGGGCGGAGGCTGCGTCACGTCGGGCACCCTCGAACCATCGCTGGGGGCGGCCCGCGACCGGCAGGCGCCGGACGACAGCCTGTTCCGGGCACTGGGCGGCCATGCCGGCATCGCGAGCCTGAGCGAGCGGTTCATTCGCGAGCTGGCCGCCGACGAGACGACGCGGGCGTTCTTCACTCGCACCGACATCGGACGCTTCGACCGGTTGATCCAGGAGCAGATGTGCGCCGAAAGCGGTGGCGGCTGCACCTACACCGGGGACGACATGCGCACCGCGCACGCCGGCCTGGGCATCGAGCGACGTCACATGAACGCGGTGGTCGAGGCGTTGATGCGCGCCATGGACAAGGAAGGCCTGCCGGTCGCCACGCAGAACGCCCTGCTGGCCATCCATGCGCCCAAGCAGGCGGACATCCTCGGAGAATGAACGGGGCGGCCGTTCAAAAGCGGGCGGCGTCGAGCGAGATGGTGCTCTCGGCGCCGTCGGTGATGATCGTGCGCGCCGATTCGACCAGCGGCAGCATGCGCTCGGCGTAGTAGCGGGCCAGCGTCAGCTTGGCGTCCAGCCAGGCCGTATCGGCATCGGCTTCGGACTGCGCCGCACGCGCAGCCAGCGCCTGCCGGGCGATCATCCAGCCGCCACTCAGGCGACCCAGCATCATCAGGAACTCGACCGAACCGGCAGCCGGCAACGTCGGATCGTTCTGGCGCAGCAGCCAGTCGACGGTGGCCTCCGTGGCCGCCAGTGCCGGACGCAGGCGCTTCGCCACCGCCTTCAGATCCAGGTGATCGGCAGCGTCCAGTTCATCCAGCGTGCCCTGCATGTCGCTCAGCAGCTCGCGCAGTGCTTCGCCGCCGTCGCGCGCCGTCTTGCGCCCGATCAGGTCATTGGCCTGGATGGCGGTGGTGCCTTCGTAGATCGGTGCGATCCGCGCATCGCGCAAGAACTGCGCGGCACCGGTCTCCTCGATGTAGCCCATGCCACCGTGCACCTGCACGCCCAGCGAACACAGCTCCACGCCCAGTTCGGTGCTCCAGCCCTTGACCAGCGGCGTGAGCAGTTCACCCCGCCGCCGCTGACGCTGGCGTTCGTCGGAATCCGGGTGTCGCGCCGCCCGGTCGAACGCTGCGGCGCACTCCAGCCCCAGGGCCCGCATCGCCTCGACGCCCGAACGCATGGTCATGAGGATGCGACGGATGTCGGGATGGTTGATGATGCTGTGATCGTCGTCGTCGCGGCCCAGCAGCGTCTGCCCCTGCTTGCGATCGCGGGCGTAGGCCACCGCCTGCTGATAGGCGCGTTCGGCGACCCCGTATCCCTCGACACCGACCGCGTGACGCGCCTGATTCATCATCGTGAACATGTACACCAGGCCGCGTCCCGCTTCGCCGATGAGGTAACCGGTCGCACCGCCCGCGTCGCCGTAGCTCATCACGCAGGTGGGGCTGGCATGGATGCCCAGCTTGTGTTCCAGCGAAACGCAGGTCACATCGTTGCGCGCGCCGATCGTGCCGTCCTGCTCGACCAGGAACTTGGGCACGATGAACAGCGAGATGCCCTTGACCCCCGGCTCCGCGTCCGGCAGGCGCGCCAGCACCAGGTGCACGATGTTCTCGGTCAGGTCGTGCTCGCCGTAGGTGATGTAGATCTTCTGGCCGCTGATCAGGAACGTGCCGTCGTCCTGCGGTTCGGCGCGCGTGCGCACCGCTGCCAGATCCGATCCCGCCTGCGGCTCGGTCAGGTTCATGGTCCCCGACCAGCGCCCCTCCACCATGGCCGGCAACCAGATCGCCTTCTGCGCCTCGCTGCCGTGATGCACGATCGCGTCGACTGCCCCCTGGGTGAGCAGCGGGCACAGTCCGAAGCTCATGTTGGCGCTGTGCCACATCTCCTGCACGGCCGCCGCGACGCACATCGGCAGCCCCTGGCCACCGAACTCTGGCGGGAACAGCAGACTGCCCCAGCCGTTGTCGACGAACTGCGCGTAGGCCTCCTTCCAGCCATCGGGCGTGGTCACGACTCCGTCCGCCAGCGTGCTGCCCTGCCGGTCCCCGACGCTGTTCAGGGGCGCTAGCACGTCCGCGGTGAATTTCGCCGATTCCTCCAGGACCGCCTCGACCAGATCCGGCGAGGCATCCTCGAACCCTTCGAGTCCGGCGATGTCGGAAAGACCGATGACGTGCTCGAGCACGAATCGAATGTCCTTGACGGGGGCGGTGTAGGTCATGGGTGCAGAGGCTCTGGCGAACGTCGGATGCGCACGAAGGCGTACGCATCGTACCAACCGGTCGGTTCACGACAGTGTGTCGCCGATGAACATTAACGTGCGGCCACTCGACCAACGTTCACTGATTGTTGTCACTTGCGCATAATCGATTCGTGTATTTTCAATCGACGGGAAACATGGCAGGGAGGGCGCTTCGACAGGTCCCGGAGCAAGCCTTTCATCAAGGATGCAGCGACCGTGCAAAGGGATGAACAGCACCGTTTCAGAGTGACCGCGGCCATCGGACTGGCGGTGGCCTGTCTCACACTGGGGGCACCGTTCGCGTTGATGCACCTGGGTGAAAACCGCTGGCCGGCCGTCGTCGGTGGCCTGGCCAGCACCGTGATGCTGTGCGTGCACGCGGTGCTGATGAGTCGCGACAGTCCGCTGTCGCGCTACAGCGTGGCCCTCATCGCCCCGTTGGGCATCGCGTACCTGACCTACCTGGTGCACACCTTCGGCATCCTGGGCATGCTGTGGTGCTTCCCGGGGCTGCTGGGCCTGTATTGCCTGTTGCCCGAGCGGGCCGCCTGGGTCGCGAACGCTGCGCTGCTCCTGCTGGTGATGATCGTCGGCTGGTCCGTGCTGGAACCGGCGGTGCTGTTGCGCAGCGGTGCCACCTTGCTGGCGGTCAGCCTGTTCGCCGGCCTGCTGCTGCGAGCGGTCACCGAGCAGTTCGCCAACCTGCAGCGGCGCATCGTGACCGATCCGCTGACCGGACTGCTCAATCGCTACGAGCTGGAGCCCCTGCTGGAAACCCGCCTGCACTCGCGCCGCCGGGCCGATGCCAATGCCGCCCTGCTGGCGCTGGACATCGATCACTTCAAGCAGGTCAACGATCAGCACGGTCATGCGGTCGGTGACGATGTGCTGCGGCGCACCGGTCGTACACTGTGCGCATCGATACGCAGCGGCGACGAGGCCTTCCGGCTCGGTGGCGAGGAATTCCTGGTCGTGCTGAGCGACATCGACGGCAGGCTGGCGATGGATCGTGCCGAGAAGCTGCGCCTGGCGCTGTGCGGTGCGCTGTCCCTGCCCGATCATCCGATCACGGTCAGCATCGGCGTCGCCATCGCGGCACCCTCGGACAGCTGGTCGCACTGGATGTCGCGCGCGGACGATGCGCTGTACCGTGCCAAGGAGACCGGTCGCGACCGGGTCTGCGCCGCCTTGCGCGCGGATCAGGCCCATCTGGAACCCGTCAGTGCGCCGGCACGCGGCATCTTGCCGGAGCACGCACCCGCCTGACGGTGCGGTGCAGGAAGGCGCGTCGAGGCCGGCGCGCTTGCGCACGACGGAACCTTCGCATCGAAAGGCGCACCGCACCACGAAAAGGCCCTCGCGCCGTGCGCTCGATCCGTTCCCGGCCGATGCAGGCACATGGATGGTCATCGCAGCGCCCGGCCCATGGAACCGAACACGGCCAGACCGAACGCCGACGCGCTGGACTTCCGGCCGCAGGCGACTTACCGGATAGCCCTGTCGGGCGTGTTCCTGGCCGTGCCCTTCGCGCTGCACCACGTGCTGGAGCGTGACGCCGCACTCGGCCTGCTGTCGGTGGCCTTCGTGCTGGTGCTGGCCGCGAATGCCCTGCACAGCCGGCACAGCCGGCAAGCGACCCTGCTGCCGGCACTGACCCTGATGCCGGTCATCATGCTGTTCACCTCGGTGGCCACGCTGCAGTTGCAGGAGATCGGGCTGCTGTGGTGCTTTCCGGCGATCCTGACGATCTACTGCACGGTACCCGAGCGCTGGGCGATCGGTGGCAACCTTGCGCTGCTGGCGATCCAGATACCGATCCTGTGGCACGTCATCGATCCGGAGATCGCCACCCGCGGCGTCGCCACCTTGCTGGCGGCCAGCCTGTTCACCGGCATCCTGGTGAGGGTGATCTCTCGCCAGCAGCTGCACCTGAACCAGGCGATCGTCACCGACTACCTGACCGGTTGCCTGAACCGGGTGACGCTGGACGAGAGGGTCCACGAGGCGGTGCGCGATGCCCGGGCGAACGATCGCCCGGCTGCGCTGTTCGCCCTGGACATCGATCACTTCAAGCGCATCAACGACGAGCTGGGTCACGCGGCCGGCGATCGGGTCCTGCGGCACGTCGGCGACCGGCTGCTCGAGCAGCGTCACCCGGGAGAACACGTCTTTCGCACCGGCGGCGAGGAATTCCTGTGGCTGTCGCCGGGCGTGGACGCGCAGCAGGCAGGCCGCAGGGCGGACGCGCTGCGGCGGGCCATCGCGCAGTCCCACCCGCTCGGAGACCGGCACGTGACCGCCAGCGTCGGTGTCGCCCTGCTGGCACCGCACGATACGCCCGAGGGCTGGACCGGCAGGGCCGATGCGGCCTTGTACGACGCCAAGGGAAGCGGGCGCGATCGCTTCGCGGTGGCCGCCTGAGTCGCGCGGCGGTCGCCGGGCGAGCAAACGATCATCACGAGCATGTCACGACCTACCGCCCGCATGGCTGCCGTACAGACGGATTTTCGTCCGCAGGCGACCTACTGGATAACGATCGCCGGCCTGGTCCTGATCACACCGTTCGCCGTCTACCAGGCGACGATCGGGCGCGGTGTGCTGAGCGCACTCGGCCTGGGCATCCTCCTCTGCCTGATCGGCAACGCTTGGCATTGCCGGCGCATCGGCCGCGTCGGCTTGCTGGCGGTGGTGACCCAGATGCCGCTGCTGATCGTGTTCGTGCTGATCGCCACGCACCGGCTGCACGAGATCGGCGTGCTGTGGTGCTTTCCGGTGATCCTGGCGATCTACTGCATGGTTCCCGAACGCTGGGCGATCGGCGGGAACCTGCTGCTGCTCGCCTTGCAGTTCCCGATCGTGTGGCAGGTGCTCGAACCGGCGGTGGCGGTGCGCGCGTGCACGACGCTGGCGACGGTCAGCCTGTTCACCGCCATCCTGGTCCGCGTGATCTCCCGTCAGCAACGCGCGCTGCATCAGGCGTTGATCACCGATCATCTGACCGGCTGCCTGAACCGGGTCACGCTGGAAGGCACGTTGGAGGCGGCGTTAGGTCACGCCGCCCAGACCGGTCAGCCGGCGACCCTGTTCGCGCTGGACATCGATCGGTTCAAGCGCATCAACGACGAGGCAGGCCACGCCGCCGGCGACGAGGTGCTGCGGCGGGTGGCGCAGGTACTGTTGGAGCAGTGCCGCCCGGGCGAGCGGGTGTTCCGCACCGGCGGCGAGGAATTTCTCTGCGTGCTGGGCCGGATCGATGAACGGGCGATCGGTGAGCGCATCGGCGCCTGGTACGAGGCGATCGCCGCGGCTCGCCCGCTGCCCGACCGGGAAGTGACGGTCAGCGTCGGCGTTGCCGTGCTGCGCCCGGGCGAGACGGCCGACGAGTGGACCGGCAGGGCCGATGCGGCCCTGTACGAGGCCAAGGACGGCGGTCGCGACCGGTTCGCGCTCGCCGCCTGACGATCTGCACCCGGCAATCCGCCCGACAGCCGCCCGACAGCCGCCCGACAGCCATCGGGCACGAGTCCGGTGGCAGGCGGATTCAGCCGTCGAGCGCGGCGGACAGCTCGGGCAGCGCCTCGAACAGGTCGGCGACCAGGCCGTAATCGGCCACCTGGAAGATGGGCGCCTCCTCGTCCTTGTTGATCGCCACGATCACCTTGCTGTCCTTCATGCCGGCCAGGTGCTGAATGGCGCCGGAGATGCCTACCGCCAGATACAGGTTGGGCGCCACCACCTTGCCGGTCTGACCGACCTGGTACTCGTTGGGCACGAAGCCTGCGTCCACCGCCGCCCGCGAGGCCCCGACCGCGGCGTTCAGCTTGACGGCGATCTCGTCCAGCATCGAGAAGTTCTCGCCGTTCTGCATGCCGCGTCCGCCGGAGACGACGATGTCGGCGCTGGTCAGCTCGGGGCGGTCGCTGTCGGACAGTGCCTGGCCGATGAAGCTGACACGCTCGTCGGTCTCGGCGGTGGCCACCGGCTCGATCGCCGCGCTGCCACCGGTCGCCGCCACCGGGTCGAACGAGGTCGGTCGCACCGTGAGCACCTTGACGGCATCCTCGCTCTTGACCGTCGCCAACGCGTTGCCGGCGTAGATCGGCCTGACGAAGGTGTCCGGGGCGACCACCCGGCTGATGCCGGAGATGCCCGCCACGTCCAGCAGCGCGGCCACGCGCGGCATGACGCTCTTGCCGCCGGCGGTTTCGGCGAACAGGATGTGCGAGTAGCCCTCGGCCAGCGAGACCACCAGGGCGGACAGGTCGGCGGCCAGGGAATGGGCGTAGGCGGCATCGTCGGCCACCAGCACCTTGTCCACCCCGTCGATGGCGGCGGCCGAATCACCAACCGCTGCCAGGTCCTGGCCGGCGATCAGCAGATGTATCTCGCCCGCCTCGATGGCGCGGGCGGCGGCCACGACGCTCAACGTGGCCGGGCGCAGTTCGCAGTCTTCGTGCTCGGCGACTATCAGGGTGTTCATCGAATCGGCTCCTCAGATGACCTTGGCTTCGTTGCGCAGCTTGTCGACCAGCTGCGCGATGCTGTCGACCATGATGCCGGCCTCGCGTCCGGGCGGCTCGTTGACCTCGACCACCGACAGCTTGCTGGCGATGTCCACGCCGGTATCGGCCACCGGAACGATCTCCAGCGGCTTCTTCTTGGCTTTCATGATGTTGGGCAGCTTGGCGTAGCGCGGCTCGTTCAGGCGCAGGTCGGTGGTGACGATGCACGGCAGGGCCACGCGGATGGACTCCAGGCCGGCATCGACCTCGCGCGTCACGTTCAGCGCGTCCCCGGCGTCCCCGTCGAACTCGATCTTGCTGGCGAAGGTCGCCTGCGTCATGCCGGTCAGTGCGGAGAGCATCTGTCCGGTCTGGTTGTTGTCACCGTCGATGGCCTGCTTGCCCAGGATCACCAGCCCCGGCGATTCCTTCTCGATCACGTGCTTGAACAGCTTGGCGATGGCCAGCGGCTGGATCAGCTCGTCGGTCTGGATGAGAATGCCGCGATCGGCGCCCATGGCCAGCCCGGTGCGGATGGTCTCCTGGCTCTGCAGCGACCCGATCGATACCACGATCACCTCGTCGGCATGGCCGGCCTCCTTGATGCGCAGCGCCTCCTCGACCGCGATCTCGTCGAACGGGTTCATGGACATCTTGACGTTCGCCAGTTCGATGCCCGACTTGTCCGCCTTGACGCGCGCCTTGACGTTGTAGTCGAGCACTCGCTTGACGCCCACGATGATCTTCACTGCCCTACCCCTGTCCGGTTGCCGTCCGGGGATTCTACGCCCGCCTCCGCCGGATGGGCCTGTCACCGGACGAGGTTTGCTCGCTGATGCCCCGCTTCACGGTGCGGAACGGCGAAAGGCGCCACCAGCGTTCGACGATCGTCGAGACACCGGTGGCGCTCACCTCGCTGGAGGTGGCTGACAGGGCGATCGGTTCGCCCGCCCTTCAGTAGAGATCGCGGCCACGATTGCCGCTCAAGGTGCCGAGGCTGGTCATGCTGCCGTCGTCCCACTGGAAGACCCGACCGCGTCCGCGACGGTCCGTCGACACGCCCATGGTCTGGCTGTTGTTGACGGCGTTCGGCGTCGTGTTCTGAATGGCAGGATCGCCGCGTCGCCGGGCCAGGGAGCCGATGTCGGGGAACTCGCCGTCGCGCAGCAGGAAGGTCCTGGCGGGCGTCTGCCGGGGATGGCGCCCCTCTCTCCCAGGTTGTTGATGTCCACGCCCCGGGTCAGCCTGAAGCCGTCCAGCCCGGCGCCCACGTCGGTGGCCACGCCGTTCTGGCGCACGTACGCCGACCGGCTGCCGTCGAGGACGAAGACGTTGCCGCCGGTCGACACGCCCTGGTCGTTGATCGCGCTCACCGGAAAGATCGCCGTGAACCGGTCGACCGTCGGCTGGATGCGAACCGGCAGCAACGGCGGGTGCATCTGAAGCGGGTGCCGACCACTTCGCCGTTGTCGTCGACGTCCGCGGCTTCACTGAAGGAAAGCCGGAGGAGGGGCCCGGTGCCTTCGGCGGCGATGTAGGTGTAGGCGCTCTGCGCGGCCGCGACCAGCGAGGTCAGGCTCAGCGCGACATACCCACCGCTATGCAGGCAAGTGGTCTGACGTGTACGTGATGCTTCAAGAGGGGGGCGCTCCCGGTGGTTGCCCATATCGGTCGACTCGCCCGGGCACGGTTCAAGGTGATGACAAAGCCCCCATCCGAAAAGGGCGAACACGTTCGCCTGAAGGGGGAGCCAGAACCGGTCTGCCTGAAACGAGCGTCATCATGGCCACCATCGATCGATCGTTGAGCTTGAAAGATTAACGAACTAGTAACATCGAATGGATCCGACAGAGGCTTGACACTCGCCGAATCGGCATCGGACGCAGGCTGCGACACACGAGAAAGAACAAGGCGGTGTACTCAGCGGGATGGGCATCGGTTTCCTACTCGCCGATGTCCTCGTTCCACAGCGAAGGGTTCGCGGCGATGAAGTCGCGCATCAACGCCACGCAGGTCGGGTCGTCGAGCACCTCCACGCTCACCCCGCGACCGCGCACGTACTCCTCCGGACCCTGGAAGGTGCGGTTCTCGCCGACCACCACGTGCGGAATGCCGTACAGCAGCACCGCTCCCGAGCACATGTCGCACGGCGACAGCGTCGAGTAGAGGGTGGCGCGCCGGTAATCGGCCGCACTCAGGCGCCCGGTCTCCTCCAGGCAATCCATCTCGGCATGACGGATGGCGCTGCCCCGCTGCACGCGCTGGTTGTGACCGCGCCCCACGATCTCGCCGTCGATCACCAGCACCGAGCCGATCGGGATGCCGCCGGCGGCAAGGCCCTTCTTCGCCTCGTCGATGGCGGCTTGCAGGAAGGTGGCGTGGTCGCTCATCCCGTGTGATGGCTCTCGGCCAACGCGTAGACCGGCGTGTCCAGACCCGCCTGACGCGCCTTGAGCTGCAGGGCCAGGTACAACGAGTAGTGCCGCGACTGATGCAGGTTGCCGCCGTGGAACCACAGTCCCGGCTGCTGCACCGGCTTCCACATGTTGCGCTGCTCGCCCTCCCAGGGACCGGGATCCTTCGGGGTGTCCGAACCCAGTCCCCAGCACTTGCCGACCGAGTCGGCCACCTCCTGGCTGATCAGGTCGGCCGCCCAGCCGTTCATCGAACCGTAGCCGGTGGCGTAGACGATCACGTCCGCCTCCAGCTCGCTGCCGTCGTCGAAGCGGATGCCGCGGGGAAGGATCTCGCCGACCTGACCGGCCTTCAGCTTGATCTTGCCGTCGATGATCAACTGGCTGGCGCCGATGTCGATGTAGTAGCCGGAGCCACGCCTGAGATACTTCATGAACAGACCCGAGCCGTCGGCGCCCCAGTCCAGCTGGAAGCCGGCCTTCTCCAGCCCTGCGTAGAAGTCCGCGTCGCGCTCGCGCATCTGCTCGTACAGCGGGATCTGGAACTGGTGAAGGATGGCGTAGGGGATGGAGGCGAAGATCATGTCCGCCTTCTGCGTGGTGACGCCGCTGGCCACCGCCTGTTCGGAATACAGCGCGCCCAGCCCGATGTCCATCAGCGTCTCCGAACGCACGATGTGCGTGGTGGAGCGTTGCACCATCGTGACGTCGACATCGTTCTCCCAGAGTGCTGCGCAGATGTCGTGCGCCGAGTTGTTGGAGCCGATCACCACCACCTTCCTGCCCTGGAATCCGTCCGGGCCGGGGTGCTTCGAGGAGTGGTGCTGATCGCCCTCGAAGCGGTCCATGCCCGGAAAATCGGGCACGTTGGCCTTGCCGGACATGCCGGTGGCCAGCACTAGCTGCCTCGGCTGCAAGATCACCTCCTCGCCCTCGCGCATCACCGTCACGGTCCAGGTTTCGCTCGCTTCATCGTAGACCGCCTTGCTCGCCTCCGAGCGCGTCCAGTAGTTCAGCTCCATGACGCGGGTGTACATCTCCATCCAGTCGCCCAGCTTGTCCTTGGGCGAGAACACCGGCCAGTTGTCCGGAAACGGGATGTAGGGGAAGTGGTCGTACCAGACCGGATCGTGCAGGCACAGCGACTTGTAGCGGTTGCGCCAGCTGTCGCCGGCGCGCTCGTTCTTCTCGATGATGATGGTCGGCACGCCCAGCTGCCGAAGCCTGGCACCGAGCGCGATGCCGCCCTGCCCGCCGCCGATGATCAGCACCTCGGGCTGGGTGTCGTAGCCGAGCGTGCGCGCCTCCTCCTCGCGCTCCTCCAGCCAGGACTTCCGGTTCTTGCCGGCGCCGTGCTTGGCGCCCAGCGCGCGCTCGAAGCCTGCCGGCTCCTCGTGGCCCTTGATCTCGGTGGCGCTGGTGAGCAACGTCCAGATGCGATCGTCCTTCAGGCGCACCAGCCCGTAGCCTCGCAGCGCGTCGGTCTCGAAGGTGATCCAGGCGGTGATCACGTCACCCTCCTCGGTGGCGATCTCGCCTTCGGCGGTGGCCCAGCCGGTCGGTTTCACGTGTTCCAGCTGCGAGGCCAGCATGTCGCGGATGTCGTCCTTGCCCTCCATCGTCTTGATGTTCCAGGTGAAGGAGACCAGATCGCGCCAGTAGCAATCGGGCTGGAACAGCTCCAGCACCGCATCCAGGTCGCGCATGACCAGCGCATCGTCCAGCGCGTCGAGCACCTTGGCCACACGGCCGTTCAGAGCGAGGTCGAGCATGCGGGCCATTTCCGTATCGGGGGAATACTCCACTCTAGCCAACTTGCGTCTTCGCCGCAGGGTTATGGCACGGGTCTCGTGAATCCGGTTCACGAGATCGCCCGTCAATCATCGATCGTCTCGATGCGTCCCCTGACGCTCACCGACACCCGGGTCGCGCCACCGGCCAGTGCCGGCGCGGCTTCGGCGGCACGGCTGTCGGAGGCACGCATCGCCAGCCTGGGTTGCTGCGCGTAGCCGATCCCTTCCTCGGTGGACACGTCCGCATCGACGACGCGATGGGTGAGCGCGCCGGTGGTGCGGGTGATCAGCCTCGCGCGGGCGTCGAATCGCTCCAGGGCCTCCACGATCAGCCGGTCGCTGGCCTGGGTCAGGGTCTCGGGTGCCACGCTGAAGCGCAGATCCTGCATCTGCAGGATGCCCTGCAGCCGTTCTATCGCGAGGGTTGCCGCCGTGAAATCGGCCGTCTGCAGCTCCATCTGCTGCGAGCCGAGCCAGCGGGGAGTGCGCTCGCGTTTCTCGTCGTACACCGGGGCGATCCGGTATTCGCGAGTCTGCACCTGCAGCGCCGCCAGCGGCTCGACGATGGCGAGCGCCTCGGTCATGGCCCGATCGATCTGGCGGGCGAGTTCCTGCGGATCTTCGCCTTCGCGCCGGACCGCCAGCACGGCGACGAGCCGGTCGTTGTCGATCTCCCCGGTGGCGATCGCGCTCAGGGAGTAGCGAGGCCCGATGGTTGCGGGCGCATCGGATTGTGCCTGCGCGGAGCCGACCGTCGCGAGCAGGACGACAAGGATCGCCAGTCCGATACGTTGCAGACGCTCAGGAGGGGGTGAAAACCGGTCTGCAAGGGTGGATACGGCGCGGAGATGGATCGTATTTTTCATCGTTTCAAGGGCTTGCCGGGGTCCGACCCCATGTCAGCGTTCGAGGAGGGCGGCGAGGCCCATGCCGCCGGCGGTGCAGACCGAGATCAGGCCGCGGTGGGCATCGCGCCGCTCCAGCAGCATGGCCAGGGTGGCGGTGACGCGGGCGCCGGTGGCGGCGAACGGGTGGCCGATGGCCAGGCTGGAGCCGGTGACGTTGAGACGCTGGCGATCGATGGCGCCGAGCGGGGCATCGCGATCGAGGTGCTCGCGGCAGTAGCCCTCGTCCTGCCAGGCGGCCAGGGTGCACAGCACCTGCGCGGCGAACGCTTCGTGTATCTCGTACAGGTCGATGTCCTGCAGGCTCAGGCCGGTACGGCGCAGCAGGTCGCTGACCGCCAGCACCGGCGCCATCAGCAGTCCCTCGCCGCCCACGAAGTCGATGCCGCACACGCTGGAATCGGTCAGCCAGGCCCGCACCGGCAGACCGCGCTCCTTCGCCCATTCTTCGCTGCACAGCAGTACGCCGGCCGCCCCGTCGGTCAGCGGCGTGCTGTTGCCGGCGGTCAGCGTACCGGTGCCCGACCTGTCGTACGCCGGTCGCAGCGCACCGAGCGATTCCAGCGAGGCGTCGGGGCGCACGTTCTCGTCGCGCAGCACGCCTTCGCAGGGGATCACCAGATCGTCGAAGAAGCCGTCGTTCCAGGCGCTGGCGGCGTGCCGGTGCGAGGCGAGCGCCAGTTCGTCCTGCGCCTGGCGTCCGATCTGCCAGCGCCTGGCCATCAGTTCGCAGTGCTGGCCCATCGAGAGCAGGGTGCGCGGCTCGTTGACCGACGGCGGCAAAGGCGCAAGCTCCGCCGGGCCGAACCCCTTGAACAGCTTCATCTTCGCGCCGGCGCTCTTCGTCTTGCCCAGCGCCACCAGCCGTTTCGCGAACCGGTCCTTGAACACGATCGGCACATCGCTGACGGTGTCGGTGCCGGCGGCGATCGCCACGTCGATGGTGCCGGTGGCGATCTTGGCCGCGGCCGTCAGCGCCGCCTGCAACGAGGTGCCGCAGGCCTGCTGCATCGTGGTGGCCGGCGTGCGCGGGTCCAGCCGGGTGGACAGCACCGCCTCGCGGGCCAGGTTCCAGTCGCGCGAATGGCTGATGACCGCGCCGGCGTTCACTTCGCCCAGCCGTGCGCCGGTCAGCTCGTAGCGTTCCACCATCGCTTGCAGCACGGTGGTCAGGAGCTTCTTGTTGGACAGGGTCGCGTAGCCACCACCCGAGCGGCAGAACGGGGTGCGCAGCCCGCCGACGATGGCGACGGGGCGGATCGGACGATCGGATCGAGGCGCCATCGCTCAAGCTTTCCCTGTGTCGTGAGAGGACCCGTCATCGAGGTCGGAGTGGGGGTCGAGCCCGGCCAGGTAGTGCATCGGCCCGCCACGAAACGGCGCGAACCCGGTACCGAACACGATGCCGGCATCCAGCAGGTCGTCGTCGGCCACGATGTCGTCGGTCGATGCCGACACGCAGGCGTCCAGGAACGGCTGCAGCAGCCGTTGCGCCAGTTGCTCGCCATCGGCCCCCTGTACCGGGACCGGCTTGCGATCGGCGCGCCCCTTGTCCCAGACGTAGAACCCCCGGCCGGTCTTCTTGCCCAGATGCCCGGCCGCGATGCGCTCGTCCAGCAGCGCCGCCTGCACCTGCACATCGCCGCTCACCAGCGTTTCGGCCACGTGCCGGCACACGTCCAGGCCGACCGTGTCGGCCAGTTCGATCGGCCCCATCGGCATGCCCCAGTGAATGGCGGCCGCATCGATGGTGTCGCGCTCCACCCCTTCGTGCAGCAGCGTGAAGGCCTGCATCAGGTACGGTGCCAGCACCCGGTTGACCAGGAATCCCGGACGGCTCTGGACGGGTAGCGGGAAGCGGTCGATGGCGGTGGCGAAGGCGCAACCGCGTGCCACGCGCGCAGGATCGGTGCCGCCATCGTGCACCACCTCCACCAGCGGCATCTTCGCCACCGGGTTGAAGAAGTGCAGGCCGATCAGCCGCGACGGATCGTCCAGCTCGGCGGCCAGCTGTGCCAGCGGCAGGGCCGAGGTGTTGGTGGCCAGCAGTGCCCCGGGGGAAAGGCGCGGCTCGAGGGTGGCGTACAGCGCACGCTTGGCCTCCGCGTTTTCGCTGATCGCCTCGATCACCACGTCGGCCCGTTCGACGCCGTGCCCGTCCGGATCGACGATCAGCCGGGCCCGGGCCGCCTTCGCTCCGCCCGGCCCCCTGGCTCGCTTGTCGAACAGCCGGTGTGCGCGTTCCACGGCCGGGGCGATCAGTTCGGCCGAGCGATCCTGCAGCGTCACCTCCAGACCCTTCAGCGCGCACCAGGCGGCGATGTCGCCGCCCATCACGCCCGCCCCGATCACGTGCACCCGGGCGCCACGCATCGAGGCGGCCTCGGCCGCGCCCAGTCCCTTCATGCGCTCGGTCAGGAAGAACAGGCGCCTGAGGTTCCTGGCGGTGGACGACACCATCAGTCGCCCGACCCGCTCGGCCTCGCCCTCGAACATGCGTCGCCGGTCGCCTCGATGCGCCACCCACAGGTCGATCATCTCGAACGGGGCCGGATAGTGCCGCGGATCCGCCTTCTCGGCGGTCTTGCGGGTCAGCACCCGGCCCAGCGCCGAACGCGCCAGCGACGTGTTGCTCAGACCGGCCAGCGCGGAGCCGCCAGGCGAGCGCCGCGCCTTCAGCACCGCACGGCGAGCCGCCCAGCGCAGCGAGCCGAACTCGCCGACCAGCTCATCGACCACACCCAGGCGCTTCGCGGCCGAGGCGCGCAGCTGCCGGGCGCTCAGGGCAAGCTCCAGCCCCTTCGGCCCACCGAGCCGTTCGGTGATGCGTACCGTGCCACCCAGTCCTGGGAAGATGCCGAGCTTGACCTCCGGAAAGCCGAAACGCGTGGCGGGCACGTCCAGCGCCAGGATCCAGTCGCAGCACAGGGCAAGCTCCAGCCCGCCGCCCAGGCAGAAGCCGTGCACCGAAGCGGCCGTGGGACAGTCCAGGTTCTCCAGCCGTGCGAACACCCGGTGCCCTTCGCGGATGCGCTCGCTCACCGCCGCGGCATCGGTGTAGCCGTCGAACTGGCGGATGTCCGCGCCGACGATGAAGCTTGCCGGCTTGGCCGAACCGATCACCAGGCCGGCCAGCGAGGCCTGTTCGGCCCAGCCGAGCACCCGGTCCAGCTCCTCGATGACCGCTTCGCTCAGCGCGTTGACCGACGCGCCGGCCCGGTCGGCGTCCAGCCACAGGATCGACTCGTCATCGAGCTTCAACCGCCAGTGCAGCAGGCCGTCGGGCGCGGACCGGGATACCGGCTCGGGTGTGACGTCGGGGGAGGCAGCATTCATGATCGGGGTCGCGGGTGTCGTGCGGATATCGCCGTGTCCGCGGATCGATGCGAACCGGCAGGCATGAGGGCCTGTGAACTATCAGCGTCGTGCGCCGAGCACCGCCTCGATGGCGGCGCGGGCCTCGGGGGACGACAGGCGATCGGCAAAGCAGGCGTTCTCGCGCTCGATGGTGGCCGCGATCGACACCGGCGCGGCGCGGCACAGGCTTCGCGTCTGGCGCACCGCCTCGATCGGCAGCGCGGCGATGCGCCGTGCCGCGTGCATCACGGTCTCGTCCAGCACGGCGACCTCGACGCAGCGATTGACCAGGCCGAGCGACTCGGCCGCCGTCACATCGAGCTGCTCGCCCAGCAGGAACATCGCCATCGCGCGGCGGTAGCCGATCAGCTCGACCAACAGGCGGCTGGAGGCGGCTTCGGGCACCAGTCCCAGCGGCACGAATGGCGCCCCGAACCGGGCGGTCGGTGTGGCGAACACCAGGTCGCAGTGCAGCAGCAGCGTGGTCCCGATGCCGATCGCCACGCCGTCGACCGCGGCCAGCATCGGTTTGTCGCCCTGCCCCAGTGCCTTCAGCACGCGTACCACCGGCGTGTCGGCGTCCAGCGCTTCCAGCGCCAGGAAATCGTTCAGGTCGTTGCCGGCGGAAAAGCTGCCACCGGTGGCACGCACCACCAGGCAGCGCAGCGCCTCGTCCGCCGCCAGCCGGTCGAGCGCCTCGGCCAGACGCTCGTACATCGCGTTGGTGAAGGCGTTCTTCTTGGCGGGCCGGTCCAGCGTCACGATCAGCACCGCACCGTCCTGTTCGACGGACAAATCCGAAGCGCTGTCGGGACGGGTTGGCTGACGGTTGCTCATCCGCGGCAGGATACCCCTCAGAACGTCAGCTGCGTCGACAGATAGGGCACCACGCGGCCGTCGATCGGGTCCCAGGCCAGATCGATGCGCAGGTCGCGTCGGCTCAGCGCCTCGAGCTTGTAACGCGCACCGATGCCACCGCGCAGCAGCAGATCGCCCGGCTCCACCGCCTCGATCGGCCAGGCGTTGCCGGCATCGGCGAACAGCACCCAGCGCAGGGCCGGCCTGAACAGCGAGGCGCGCAGGTACTCCACGTTGAGCAGCAGGCGCACGTCGCCCTCCTGCGCGCCTTTCCTGACGCCGCGCAGGATCTCGCCTCCGCCGATAGCGTAGAAGCGATCGCCGAACGGGGCCCGTTCGCTGATCCCGGCCGACAGCGCCACGTTCAGGTTGTCCAGCCCTCGCCCGACCGGTTGGTACCAGGCCAGCCAGGCATCGACGCGATGCCAGTCGAAGTCCGATCCGAGCCGGCGGTTGGCGAACGAGAAGGCACCGCCGGCGCGCAGCCCGTGGCGGCGGTACCGATCGTGCTGCACGGCGCGGTGTTCCAGTCCGACGCGCCAGCCCAGGTCGCTGCCGCCGCGCGTAGCGCCCGCCACGCCGCTCTCCAGCGTGTAGTCGCGGTGCTCGATGGCGGCACCGTAGAACAGCCGAAGCCCCTGCACCCCTTCACGCTCGCCGAGCCAGCGCGCCAGCGTCACGCCGATGCGCACCGATGCGAGCTGGCCCTCGCCGAGCGTCTCCCGCCCGACGCGATCGCGGCCGCCGAACCCGACCTGCCGATCGGCCAGGCCCAGCCTCAGGTCCATGCCCAGATCGCTGCCGAAGAACCGGGGCACCTCGTAGTCCAGCGCGTGCACGAAGCCGCCCCGCCCCTGCCCGTCGTCCTCCTGTCGCCACTCGCTGGTCAGCTTGACCTCGTGCAGCCGGCCGAGAAAGTTGTTCCACTCCAGACTGACGCCGGCGCGCACCTCCCCGTCCGAGGTTCGCGATAGCCGAGGCAGGCCGAGGAAGTAGAACTTCTCGCGCACCACGTAGCGCAGTTCCAGCAATTGCCCGGGGGTGGCGGGGGCGTACCGGTCATCGAGCGACCGGGCCGCGCCGTCGTCCGCCGCCTTCAATTGCGCGGTGTCGGCCGGCTCGGCCGGCGACAGCGGGTGCATTTCGACGCGAACGCTGCGGAACAGTCCCAGGCTCTCCAGCCGGGTCAATCCGTCGATGACATCGTCGAGCACGCACGGCTCGCCGATACGTTGCGGCAGCTCGCGCGTCATGACCTCGGCTCGCGTCACCCGGTTGCCCTGGAAACTGATGGCCGCCACGTCCCCGCTGCACAGCTGGACGTTGGGAATCTCGTCGGCGGCGTGCACCGGTGCGATGCTCGAGCACACGAGCAGCAGCAAGCCCGTCCACGGAGCCGCGAACGGCATGGACCGGCTGGCAGGACCGGATGGCGAGTCGGAATCGGCAGGCACGCGAAAGCGAGAGCGGTCGGATCAGGATGCGTACCTCCTGCATCGGCAGCCTGCGAAGTTGCCGCATCGTCCGGGATGCCGAATCCGCTACCGAGCGTGCACCGCTGCGACCGATGTCACAGCTCGGGCAGCCCACCCGATCCGTGTTCACGCGCTCTGCCGCCCCTGCCCGGGGCGAAGGGTTCGACCGGCACCTTGCCCGCTGCCCGGTCGAGTCGCTCCGCCAGGTTCCGCGCTCCGGGCGGCATGGCCTCGCCGGTTCCCGACGCGTACAGCGCGTTGTCGAGCGCGAGCAGGGCCGTTGCCGTCGAGGTGTCCGGCAGCCTGGCCGCCAGCGCCGGCAACGAGCTCGGGGGTTGCTGCGGCCACCGGGTGCGGGCCCAGCCGAGCACGGCGGCGGCCAGGCGTGCCGGCGAATCGCTCCGCTCGCTTTCGCGCACCACGTCCAGGGCCTTGCGCACATCGGGTCCGGTCGCGACGCTCGCCGCCTCGGCCGCGACCGGCCGCCGAGCACCGCGGCGTCGCTCGCGCCACCAGGCGAACGCGGTGAGCGCCCAGCCGAGCAGCACCGCCAGCGTCAGCCAGCGCCACGCAGGGTCGCCGGAGGCAACCGTCTCGACGCTGTTCGGCAGGGCATCGGATCCGTCGAGCACGCCGGCAACATCGCTTTCCGGACCGGTGTCCGAGCCGCTCGGCGCCGCAGGCGCCGGTACCGTCGACGCCGCTGCCGGCTCGACGTGCAACCGGGTGGCCGGCAGGCTGGCGGTGCGCTCACGCCCGGCCACGGTGTCGAACCAGGTGACCGTGGTGGCCGGCAGTTCCAGCGTACCGGCCTGTTCGGGCACCACCGCCCAGGCGATGCGCTGCTCGGTCAGCACGCCTGCGTCGCTGGCCCCCTCGACCCGCTCGGGTGCCTCGGCGTACAGCGAGGCGCCGCTCAGCGTCGGCGGCTCGATGCCCGGCAGCTGGGTCTGCATCGCGCCCAGCGCGCGCAGCGTGAGCGTGCGCGTGAGCGGTACGCCCACCCGCGTGGCGGCATCGGCACCGGCCGGCACCGACAGCGCCGGATCACCACCGCTCCAGGCTGCCTCCAGCGTCACGTCGCGCGCCGGAAGCCACCAGCCGGTGCTGCCCGGCGGTCGCCCGCGCACCTGCAACTCGATCGGTTCGGTGCGCCGCAGCACGCGCCGGGATTCGGTGAAGAAGCCGCGTACCCGCTCCGGGTCCACCGGTACCGACACGTCGAGCGCCACCGGATCGATGGTGATCGGGCCGCTGCGCTGCGGGAACAGGGTGTAGCGTCGTTCGATCACGTCGTACTCGCGCCCGTCGCGCGTCTCGCGCGCTCGCCGGTCCTCGCCCAGGCGCTGCACGCGCAGACCCTCGGCGCGCGGCTCGCCCAGCGCGGCGTCCAGGAACTCGATCGCCTGGAACACCCTGAGCGTCATCACCACCTGGCCCTGCACCCAGGGGGAGGACTCGTCGACGGATGCCTCCAGGAACACCAGCCGTTCGCCGGCGGTGGGGGCCTCGGTGACCTCCAGCGTCTGCAGGTCCGAGGTGACCCGGCCGACGGTGACCGGCGGCACCGTGAACACGCCGATGCGCCGCGGCGACAGCTCCAGCACCCAGCTGTTGCGATCGCGACGCACGCCGTTGATCACATCGACCTGACTGGAGCGCGAGCGCCCGACGATGTCGAACACCTGCTCCAGCACCTGGGTGTCCAGTTCACCGTCGACATCGGTGGCGATCACGGTCAGCGAGACCGTTTCGCCCAGCGCGACGCTGCCCCGGTCCAGGCGCGCCACGACGCTGCCGGCGGGCACCGTGGGGCCGACCGACGGCGCACGCGCCGACTGCGCCTCGGCCGGCGGCAGCGCCTGAAGGCCGATCAGCGCGCAGCACAGCAGCGCCAGGCAACGCACCCGCCCCTGCCGCGTCGAGCTACCAGCCGGTTCCATCTTCGTTCACCTCCGGGTATCGAATGCGGTGACTGTGCTGGAGCTTTCTCTGCAGCAGCCCGCTCGGATCATCGGGAATGCGACGCAGCAACTGCTCGACGGATTGCTGCTGCTCGCTGAAAGCGCCGTCATCGGCGCTCGCAGCGAACGTCTCGTCGGCACCGTCCGAGCCGTCCCGCGGTTCACCGTCCACTCCGTCGCCGTCCTCATCCAGGCCGTCCTCGTCCAGCGCACGGCGCGCGTCGGCCGCGGCCTGGCGCCGTGCCTGCGCGTCCGAACCGTCTTCGGCATCGGACGGTCGATCACCGTCGACACCTGGCTCGGCTTCATCGCCTTGCGCCGATCGATCGTCCGACGGATCAGCCTGCCCGGCGGCCTGCTGATCAGCTTCGGCACCCCGTTCTCCCTGCTGATCACCGGGCCGTGACTCGTCGCTCTCGCCCTGCTCGCCCTGTTCGCCCTGTTCGCCCTGTTCGCCCTGTTCGCCCTGTGCGCCCTGTTCGCCCTGCTGCCGCTCGTCCTCTTCCAGCTCGGCAAGGCGTGCCGCGATATCGCGTGACGCTTGCGCCTCGGCATCGTCGGGTGCATCGCGCAGCACCCGATCGAAGCCTTGCAGCGCCTCCTGGTAGCGTCCGGCACGGGTGGCCGCCAGCGCCCGGTTATAGTCGATGCGCCGTCGCGTGTCCTCGTCGACCGTTCCCTGCAGGGCCTCGTCGAAGGCCTGCAGCGCCTCGTCGACCTGCCCGGCCTGCAGTTCGGTGATGCCGCGCCACTCCGCATCCGGGGCAGCCCGCCGCGCAGCGTCGAAGTCACCGTCCGACAACCGGGCCGCGGCACGCCCGGCCGGCGTGCGAAACAGATCGACGATCCCGTCACCGGCCGAGGCAGATCGCTCGTCGGACGAGTCCGTCGGGGCCGTTTCGGTAACTCCTTCGCCTTGCTCGAGAGACGCTTGCGCAAACGCGATCGAGCCGGCACCGCCGGCGATCAGACCGACCAGCAGCGCCGCCGCGGGGCGAACCCGGTTCGCGCCGCCGCGCCGCGCACCCTCACCGCACGACCCGGTCTGCCGCGCGTTCACGCGGCCTCTCCGTCACCGGTGCCGACGTCGCCGCGGCGGCGGAACAGCAGCAACGCGCACAGGGCCAGCGGCCACAGCAGCCAGGGGCCACGTTCGACCCAGAACCGCTGCCGGGGCGCCGCGTCGCGCGCCGATTCATCGCTGCGCTCGCCCGAGGTCGGACCACCGAGCATGCCCAGGCGCGTCAGGTCGCCGCCATCGCCGGCAAGCGTCGCGTACCGGCCGTTGCCGGCCGCCGCCAGCCGTGCCAGCGCATCCGGATCCAGGCGCGGCACCACGATGGCACCGTCAGGACGCTTGGCGAACTGCCCGTCCGCCAGGCGCAACGGCGAGCCGCCGGACGTGCCCACACCGAGCACGAACAGCCGATGCCCGTCGGCCGCCACCCGTCGCGCGGCGACAAGGTCCCGTTCATCGGGCTGCTGATCGGTGAGCAGGAACAGCGAACCGCCGGCCACCCCCGCCCCTTGCAACAGTTCCAGCCCCTGCACGATGGCCAGATCGGCACGGCTGCCCTGCACCGGCATGATGTCCGGCTCCAGCGCTCCGAGGAACGTGTCCAGCATGCCGGCATCGTCGGTCAGCGGGCTGATGGCGTAGGGCCGCTCGGCGAAGCCCACCAGCGCGAAGCGCGCGCCCGGCGCGGCACCGAGCCGCAGCAGATCGGTGATCTTGAACCGGGCCCGCGTCAGCCGATTCGGCGCCAGGTCGTCGGCCAGCATCGAGCGGGACAGGTCGAGCAGGATGACCGTGCTGGCGGGCGCCTCGTACAGCGGCACCGCGCGCCGCTCGAACACCGGACCGGCCAGGATCAGCAGCGCCAGCAACCAGCCGAACAGCAGGGCCAGCGCACCGCGTGACCCTCCCGATCGTACCGACGGCTCCAGCACGTGCGCTCGCAGCGCCGGATCCACCTCGGCCTCCCAGCCGCTACGCTGCCCGACACCGCGTCGCCACCACCACAGCCAGACGAGCAGCAGGATCGGCACGAGCCACAGCCAGCCCGGGCGCAGGAACGTGAACACGGCCGATTCGTCCACCATCACGCCGACCTGCCGCCGGCGCGCAGCCCGGCCCACGCGAACGACAGCAGCAGGGCCGCACCCAAGGGCCAGGATTGCAGTTCCACGACCGGCCGCAGCGGCTCGGGCTCGCCGGCGCTCGGTTCGATCTCGTCGATGGCCGCGTAGATCGCCTCGAGCTCCTCGCTGCTCCTGGCACGAAAGAAGCGCCCGCCGGTGGCGGCGCTGATACGCTGCAGCGTGCCCTCGTCGATCTGCGGCCGACGCAGGCCGGCCATCGCGCCACGCGACTCGGATCCGACGCCGATGGTGTGGATGCGCACACCGCTCTCGGCCGCCACCCCGGCCGCCTCCAGCGGCGTCACCACGCCGGCGGAGTTCTCGCCATCGGTCAGCAGGATCAGCACGCGCAAATCGCCCGTGGTCTCGCGCAGGCGCTTGACCGACAGGCCGATCGCGTCCCCGATCGCGGTGTCACGGCGCGCAAGACCCACGCTCGCCTCGTCCAGGAAATGCTGCACGCTGGCGTGATCGGTGGTCAGCGGCGTCTGCACGTACGCCTCGGTGCCGAACATCACCAGCCCGATCCGGTCCCCGGCACGTCGCTCCACGAAACGCTTGGCCACCTCGCGCACCACTTCCATGCGCGTGGCACGGCGGTTGCCCGCGTACAGGTCCTGCTCGGCCATGCTGCCGGAGATGTCGATGGCCAGCATCAGGTCCCGCCCGGACGGCTCGACCCGGATCGGCTCGCCCAGCGCCTGCGGCCGCATCAGGGCCAACGTCAGCGCGATCCAGAAGGCGACCAGCAAAAGGTCCGGCCGGCCGCGACGGCCCGTTCCTTCCCGGGCCGTCGCGATGAACCGTTCGGCATCGGGCACGCGCAGTGCCGGGCGCCGGTGCGCCCGACGCGGCGGCAGCAACCGACGCGCCAGCCAGGGCAATGCCAGCGCCAGCAGCGCCCAGGGCCAGGCGAACACGATGTCGGTACCGGGCACGGCAAGGCTCATGCGCGCGGATCCGTGTCGACGAGTCGGGCCGGGGCCGGCTCGTTCTGCGCAGAAGCCGCCTCGCACCGCCGCTCGGCCGCATCGATCAGCACCGCCAGCGCCGCGTGGATGGCGCGCCGGGTCCGGATCGGCACCACCGTCGCCGGGCGGTAGGGAATGCGGGCAAGGGCCGCCACCGGCTCGACCTGGAACACCCGCTGCCCGAGCAGCCCGTCGAGGTGCTGCAGCCAGGCGGTGCCACTGAGCGCCGCGATCCGTTCACGCGCATCGATCACCAGCGCCACGCGCCGTGCCAGCAGGGCAGCGTCGGTCACCCAGGCATGCTCCGCCTGCGCCGGCGCTCGATCATCCGCCTCGCCTTGCGCACCGACGCCTTGCGCATCGAGCACCCGACCCAGTCGGGCCAGCGTGTCGCGGGCCTCGTCACGCCAGGCGAGCTCGGCCTGTCGCATCCGTCGGCTGCGGCGGGCACGCCGCACCAGCAGCCCGATCGTCAGCCCCAGCAGCACGCACCCGGCCAGCGCCAGCAGCACCGCCGGCCAGGCGATCGTGCCATCGGGAAGCCGGGCGGCACCCAACGCGTCCAGCAGCGCCTGACGTTGCTCGTTCATGCCGGTGCTGTCGTTGCCCGAAGCCCCCTGGCGCCGTGCAGCAACGTGCGAGCACTGTCCATCAGCTCGCTGGCGGTATCGATCTCGATGCGCCGGTGACGCCCGCGCAGCAGCGCCTCGTCCAGCCGCTGCTGCTCGGCCAGGAACCGGGCCCGGTAGCGCCTGCGCTGCCCCGGTGCACCGATCGGTCCGCGTACTGGAAGGCCGGTGCGCGAGGAGCGCGCCACGACGCCGAGCGCGTGCCCGCCCACAGGCAGTTGCCGGTCCAGCGGATCGAGCACCTGCACCGCGCTCAGCTGGCGCGAGGCCAGGCGCCCGCCGAACAGTGTCGCCGCGCGTTCGTCGAACCCTGCGAAGTCGCTGAACAGCAGGATCGAGCAGCCGGGACGGGCCACGCTGCCCAATCGCTCCAGCGTGCGCGACAGCGACATCGGCGCCTCGGACGGCGCCCGTCGCTGCGCCTGCACGATCGCCCGGAACACCCCCATCAACCCGCGCCGACCGCTGTCCGGGCGCACCTCGGCGTGCCAGTCGTCGCAGAACACCAGACCGCCGACCCGGTCGCGGGCCGCCACCGCCGACCAGCCGGCCAGGCTTGCCAGGCGTGCCGCGATCACCGACTTGAAGGCACCGCGGGTGGCGAACCTCATGCTGGAACGCGCATCGATCACCAGGTGAACGGGCCGTTCGCGCTCCTCGACGAACAGCTTGGTGTGCGGCTTGTTCATGCGGGCGGTGACGTTCCAGTCGATCATCCGCACGTCATCGCCGGGCTGGTACTCGCGCACCTGCGCAAAGTCCAGCCCGCGCCCGAGCCGTGGCGAGGCGGCGGGCCCCGACAGGTCGGCCAGGCTGCGGCGGCGACGGCGCGTCAGCGCGATCGCGGCGCTGCGCAGCCCGACCAGTTCGTCGAGCGAGGTGCTGGCGACCGAGACGAATCCGTCCGATGCCCCGGTCGATCGGCGTGAGGACGAACCGGACATCACACCACGGCGACCTGGCGCAGCAGCGCATCGATCACGTCATCGGCATCGATGCCGTCCGCCTCGGCCTCGTAGGTCAGCAGCACGCGGTGGCGCAGCACGTCGTGCACCACCGCCTGCACGTCGGCCGGGGACACGTAGTCGCGCCCGTCCAGCCAGGCGTGCGCCCGCGAACAGGCGTCCAGCGCCAGCGTGCCACGCGGGCTCGCTCCGACCTGGATCCAGCGCATCAGCGGATCATCGCCGCCGCCATCCGCCTTGTCAGGCGAGGCGGGCGGCCGGCTGGTGGTGATCAACCTGACCAGATAGTCCTCCACGCTGTGCGACAGGTGCACGTCCAGCACCTGCTCGCGCGCCATGAACAGCGTCCGCATCGGCAGTTGCGCGGTCGTTTCCTGCTGCCCGTGGGCCCGGGCGCGCGACTCGCCGCGCACCAGCCTGAGGATCTCGGCCTCGCGCGCCGCGTCCGGATAGCCAACCCGCACGTGCATCAGGAAGCGGTCCAGCTGCGCCTCGGGCAGCGGGTAGGTGCCCTCCTGCTCGATCGGGTTCTGGGTGGCCATCACCATGAACGGGGCGGGCAAGGGGTAGGTGTGGTGACCGACCGAGATCTGCTGTTCGGCCATCGCCTCCAGCAGCGCCGACTGCACCTTGGCCGGCGCCCGGTTGATCTCGTCGGCCAGCACCAGCTGGTTGAACAACGGGCCTTGCTGGAACACGAAGCTGCCGTCCTGCGGCCGGTACACCTCGGTCCCGGTCAGGTCGGCCGGCAACAGGTCGGGGGTGAACTGCACGCGCTGGTAGCTGGCCTCCAGCCGATCGGACAACGCCTTGATGGCGCGCGTCTTGGCCAGCCCCGGCGCCCCTTCCACCAGCAGGTGCCCGTCCACCAGCAACGCGATCAGCAGGCGCTGCACCAGTCCCTCCTGGGCGATGACCGCGCGTTCCAGATCCTGCCGCAGCGCACTCAGCGCGGCGTGACAATCCACCGACATGTTCGTTCAGCGTACCGTCACGTCGATGAAATCCGACCTTCCGTCGAAGTCGGCACGGATGCGTACGACACCGGAGATCAAACCGGGAGTAACCCGGCCGATGTCAACGCCGGTGGTGGCGACCGTGGCGACGTTGACGTTGTCGCTGGAGAACTGCACTTCATCGGTCACCTCGCGATCATCGTCGAAGTCCGGACCGGTGAACACGCGCAGCTGCACGCTCGGACCGCCCACGCTCAGGCTGAGCGCCGCACCCTGCTGGATGAACAGGCCATCGCCGTCACCGTCCGGATCGGAGCCGCTGACACCGACGCGCGCCTGCGCGGTGACCGCCCCGCAACCGGCCTGCACGGTGGCGTCGCCGGTCCGCTGCGCCTCGACCAGGCCGCGCACTCGGCCGGTGTTGCCGATGGTGACCGCATCGCCGGCGAGCACGCTCCACTCCACCCCGTCGGTGACATCGGCGGGGCGCGCCACGCCATCATCGTCGTAGGAGGCCGTCGCGGTGAGCTGCACCGTGCCGCCCACGCGCAGCGTCTGCAGGGCGCTCGGCAAGCTCAGGCCCTGCAGGTTGCCGGGCACCTGCAACGAACGCGCAAGCTCCACCTCTCCCACCCGCGCGGTGAGGCTCGATTCGCCCGGCACGGTCGGTACCAGCCGGATGGCGCCAGTGGCCAGATCGTCCGGCTCGACCATGCGCAGGCTGGCACCGGCACCCGGCAGCCATTCCACCTCGCTCAGCAGACGGGTGGTACCGCCCGCGAACGAGCCGATGGCGGCGTAGCGCGAAGCGCTGCACACATCGGGCGACTCGTCACCGACGATGCTTTCGATCGACTCCAGCGCCCCGCTGGTGACCTCGACATCCAGCGATGTCGATTCCACGCCGCCGATGCTCACGCTGAGCTGCGTGACGCCATCGGCAAGCCCGGTGATCACGCCGTTGCGCGTCACGCCCAGCACGCCCGGATCGGCCACCCGCCAGTTGCGATCGGCGGCGTCGATGTCGATGTCGGCCACGGCCGAGCCCCCGCCGCCCAGCCCCAGCGCCAGGCTTTCGCCCACGCCGATGCTGAACGCCTCCGGCCCACCTTCGGGGCGTTCGATCTCCAGCGTCTGCAGGCCGAGCCGCTGCACCTCGACCGCTTCCAGGAACGGTCGCTCGTCGCCGGTGCAACCGGCCAGCAGCACCAGGGTCAGCGACCCCGTCGCGATGACACGCTTCATCGTGCATTCACTCTCAGACCGATCACCAGGGCATCCAGGTCGAGACCATCGTCGACCGCGTACTTGCGGTACTCGGCGATCATCGACCAGCCGGACCACCGTCTGAACCGCTGCGTCAGGCCGATGCTGACGCGTGCGCCGCCGAACGTCTCGTCGATGCTGCCGCCGGCCGCCTCGCGGCGCAGCGCCTGCTCGATCTCGAACGCGGCGTAGCCGAGCACGATGTAGCCGGACAGCCCGCCGTCGGGGGGCGATTCGAACCGCAGGGCCGCGCCGTAGGCCAGCGGCACCTCCAGCTCGAAGCCATCGTCGCGACCTTCGCGGATGCCGACGTCACCGAACACCTCGACACCGATGCCGGGCCACACGAAGGTGCCGAGCGTGGCGGTGGCGAACGCCGGATAGAAGTCCAGCTCGCCGACCCGGACGCCGCCGATACCCAGCCCGGCGTCCACGTAGACGCGTTCGCTCGGATAGCGCTCGTCGGCACCGAGCGGCCCGAGAGCCGTCATCAGCGCCAAGGCGCACACCATCTTCGCTACCAGCTTCACGCGTTGTCCAGCCATGCCGAGGGTCGAACCGGCGACGATACCAGTGTCGGCCCGTGCACCGGTATCAACCGCCCTGCTTCAGCGCGGCGAACGCGTCCAGCGCGCGCTGCCGACTAAGCTTCAGATCGACCAGCGGCGCAGGGTAGTCCAGCCCGGCGCGCTGGGCGGCCGACAGCTCCCACGGCTTGTGCAGCGAGCGCTTGTCGACCCGGGCAAGCTCGGGCACCCAGCGCCGCACGTAGCGGCCGTCCCGGTCGAACTTCTCGCCCTGCAGCACCGGGTTGAACACGCGGAAGAACGGCGCGGCGTCTGCTCCGCAGCCCGCCGCCCATTGCCAGCCGAGCGTGTTGCTGCCCAGGTCCGCATCCACCAGCGTGTCGCGGAACCAAGCCTCGCCCCGTCGCCAGTCCACCAGCAGGTTCTTGATCAGGTAGGAGGCGACCACCATGCGCACCCGGTTGTGCATCCAGCCGGTGGCGTACAGCTGACGCATGCCGGCATCGACGATCGGCACCCCGGTGCGGCCACGTTGCCAGGCGGACAGCCAGGCATCGGGCTCGGGATTCCATTCGAAGCGCTGGAAGCGCCGGTCCAGCGGCTCGTGCAGCGTGTCGGGAAAGTGGTACAGCATCGCCGCACCGAACTCGCGCCACACCAGCTCCTTGGCGAATACCGTCTCGCCCTCGCCCAGCGCAGCGATCGGCCGCCCGGCGCACAGCGCCGCCAGCGCCTGCCGCGGCGACAGCTCGCCATGGTGCAACGCGGGCGACAGGCGCGAGGTGCCATCCTCGCCGGGCAGGTCGCGCGCGTCCTGGTAGGCGTGCACCGCCTCGCCCAGGAACCGCCGCAGCCGTTGCAGCGCGGCCGGTTCGCCGATCGGCCAGGCCTCCAGCAGGTCTGGCGCCCAGGCATGATCGGGCAGCAGGCTCAGCGCCTCGACATCGGTACCGAAGCCGTTCTCGGCCAGCGTGGCCCGCAGCGCCGCATCATGCCGCCAGCCGCCCAGCACCTCGGGCGCCGCCAGCACGTCGATGCCGCCCTGCTCGTCCAGCCGCCGCGCCACCGCCCGCCAGTACGGGGTGTAGACGCGATACGGCGTACCGTCCTTCTTCAGCACCTCCCAGGGTTCGTGCAGCAGCCGGGCGTTGAAGGTCCTCGGACGATGGGCGTCGAGCGCCTGCTTGATCGCCTTGTCGCGAGCGATGCCGAGCGGATCGTAGCGCCGGTTCCAGAACACCCGGACCTCGTCGTCGGGCGCCGTGTCCGACGCGGTGCCCAGCGCATCGATCAGCCGTTCCAGCACCGATGAGGGTTCGCCCCGCGCCAGCAGCAGATCGGTACCGGCCGATCCCAGCGCCTGCGACAGGGACTGGAGCGAACGATGCGTCCAGGCGCGGCTGGCGGCACCGGGCACGTGCTCTCGCCCCTGCTCGTCGGCGGCAGGGGTCTCGTCGATCCACAGCGGCACCACCCGGTCGAATCCGGCGGCGGCGTGCAGGGCCGGGTTGTCGGCCAGCCGCAGGTCCTGGCGCAGCCAGACGATCGCGGTTCTCACGCGGCGCTCCCGCCGATGCGTGCGTGCACGTCGTCGACGCGCTGCAGCGCCGGGGCGCCACCGCCCGCCGGATCGTTCCTCCGCGCATCGACATCGGTGCTGGACAGGACGCCGTTCGATCCGCCTCCCAGTTCGGCCGCGTTGGCCTCGTCGGTGTCCAGGTGCATCTCCAGCGCGAAGCTGTCCCTGACCCGGACCAGCACGTCGCCGAACACCAGGTCGCGCGGTCCGCCGACGATGGACACGGCCACCTCGTCCCGGTCGGCCACCCCGAAACGCGCCGCATCGTCCGGGTGCATGTGGATGTGGCGGCGTGCGCAGATGAGCCCCTCGCTCAGCTCCACGCAGCCTGCCGGACCTTCCAGCGTGATGGCGGCGGAGCCCTCGACCTGACCCGAGTCGCGCACCGGCGCATCCACGCCGAGCCGGAACTCGTCGGTGCGCGAGACCTCGACCTGATCCACGTCGCGCAACGGTCCGAGCAGCCGAACCCCGTCGATGCGATCGCGCGGACCGATCAGGCTGACCTGCTGCTCGCAGGCGAACTGACCAGGCTGCGACAGCGCCTTGATCGGCGTCGGCTCGGCCGTCTCGCCGAACAGGCGGGCGAACGTGGCAGGCGTCAGATGGCAGTGCTTGGCACTGATCGCGATCGGCACCTGCAGGGCCGGCCGGGGCGCGAAGCCAGCCGCCGGGTCCTGCGCGTCGGCCAACGCGCGGGCATGCCGCGCGATCATCAGCTCCTCGTTGCTCTTGACCACCAGCGCCTCCACGCGCGAGCGATCGGAGGTGATGCGGGCGAACTCGCCATCGCGGCGCACCAGCCCGTCGCGGTTGCGGTCCAGATCCAGTTGCACGCCCAGGAACTCCAGCCGCTGCAGGATGCGCGCACGCATGCTGGCACTGTTCTCGCCGATGCCGCCGGTGAACACCAGCGCATCCACCCCGCCCATCGCCGCCGCGTAGGCACCGATGTACTTTCTCGCCCGGTGGGCGAACACGTTGATCGCCAGCCGCGCCCGGTCATCGCCCTCGGCCGCTGCGGCCTCGATCTCGCGCAGGTCGTTGGACAGACCCGACAGCCCGGCCAGACCGCTGCGACGGTTCAACAGATCGTCCAGCCGATCGACATCGTAGCCGGCGCGCAAGAGGGCGAGCAGCGCGCCGGCGTCCATGTCCCCTGCCCGGCTGCCCATGACCAGTCCTTCCAGCGGCGTGGCACCCATGCTGGTCTCGGTCGAGCATCCGTACTCGACCGCGCAGGCACTGGCCCCGTTGCCCAGGTGCAGGGTCACCAGCCGAAGCTGGTCGAGCGGAGTTTCCAGGAAGTCGGCCGCGATGCCGCTGACGTATTCGTGCGACAGGCCATGGAATCCGTAACGACGGATGTCGTGCTGCCGCGCCACCTCGGCATCGATCGCGTAATGCACCGCCCGACGCGGCATGCGCGCGTGAAAGGCGGTGTCGAACGCGGCGACCTGCGGCACATCCGGCAACTGCGCCAGGCAGGCCCGGATCGCGGCGGCGGCCGGCGGATTGTGCAACGGAGCGACGGCGGCGCAGGCATCGATGCCGGCCAGGACGTCATCGTCGATCAGTGACGGTTCGGTCAGTTCGGCACCGCCGTGAACCACGCGGTGCCCGACGACGTCGATGCGTCGGTTGCCGAGGTTATCGTCAGCCTCGGAAAGGATTCGCTGCACCGCCGAGGCGTAGCCGTCGGCCGCCTTGTCGATGCGCTCCACCAGACCGCGCAGCAGCGTGGCGTGGGTGCGTTCGCACGTGGAGGCGGGCAGCTCGAACAGCGCGTACTTGACGCTGGAGGAACCGCAATTGAGCACGAGTACGATCATGGCGCGGCAGTCTACGCGTGCCGTTCACGCATCGGGTTCGCCGAAATGGCCAGCCCCAAATTGACCGCCCTGAAATGCGAAAACCCCGCACGAGGCGGGGTTTCCGGTACTGCGAGGGTCCGGGGACCCGGCCACGATGGGCCTTGATTACATGGCGGAGACGTTGACCGCCGCCGGGCCTTTCTGGCCCTGCTCGATGTCGAAGGAGACCTTCTGGCCTTCGTCGAGCGTCTTGTAACCATCGCCATTGATGGCCGTGTGGTGGACGAACACGTCCTTGCCACCGTCCTCAGGAGCGATGAAGCCGAAACCCTTCGCTGCGTCGAACCACTTCACTGTACCAGTACTCAAGATAATACCCTTCTAGTATAGAAACACTGTGTGGGAGAACCCTGCCGACCCATCGGCGCCGCCGAAAGGCAGTCCGGGTGACGGACCTCCCTTAAAAATGGATACGACGCGCTTTTGGCGTTTCGTACCCCTGACACGCAGCGTCAGGACGCTGCATGGTTGGAATATAGGGAGTTGTGACCGCCAGCACAAGGTTCCGTGCGCGAACCGGTCGAAATATTTCATTACCGTCGAGTCGAAGGTTCCGGGCCGGGCGCTGCCGGGGTCCGGCGGCGCCCTTCGGCTACACTCGCCGCCCGCCAGCAACGCCCACCCGCATCTGTACCTATGAGTGACGAGTTCACGGTCGGACAACGCTGGATAAGCGACACCGAAACCGATCTGGGTCTGGGCACGATCGTGGAGGTCGAGTTCCGGCAAGTGGCGATCGTGTTCCTGGCCACCGGCGACATGCGCCGCTACGCCAAGGAGACCGCCCCGCTGACCCGCGTCGCCTTCACGGTCGGCGATACCATCGCCAGTCACGAAGGCTGGCGGCTGGAGATCGCCGAGGTGCTCGATACCGAGGGGCTTCTGACCTATCGCGGCACCCGCGTCGACACCGGCGAACCGGCCACGCTGGAAGAGCAGGACCTGGACAACTTCCTGCGCTTTCGCACGCCGCGCGACCGGCTGTTCGCAGGGCTCATCGACGGGCAGCGCTGGTACATGCTGCGCCGCGACGTGTTCGAGCAGCGCGACCGGCTGGCCCGCTCGCCGATCCGCGGCCTGATGGGACCACGCATCTCGATCCTGCCGCACCAGATGCACATCGCGGTCGAGGCGTTGTCGCGCCCCGCACCGCGCCTGCTGCTGGCCGACGAGGTGGGTCTGGGCAAGACCATCGAGGCCGGCCTGATCCTGCACGCGCTGCTGGTACGCCGACGCATCGAGCGGGTGCTGATCGTGGTACCCGAGCCGTTGCTGCACCAGTGGCTGGTGGAGATGTATCGCAAGTTCAACCTGCGCTTCGCCCTGTTCGACACCGAGCGCTTCGAGGCGGCGGTGGATTCGTCGCCGGACAACAACCCGTTCCTGTCCGAGCAGCTGGTGCTGATCTCGACCGATACGCTGCTGGACGATGCGGTCGGCCTGGACGTCGGCGACACGGCGCTGGCGGCAGGGTTCGACCTGATGGTGGTGGACGAGGCGCACCATCTGTCCGGTGACACCTACGAGCTGGTCGAGGCGCTCTCGCGCACCATCGACTCGGTGCTGCTGCTGACCGCCACCCCCGAGCAGCTCGGCCGTGCCGGGCACTTCGAGAGGCTGCGCCTGCTCGACCCGGACCGCTTCGACGATGCGGAGCGCTTCGCGGCCGAGGAAGCGGATTTCGCGCGCATCGCGGTGATCGCCGGACGGTTGCACGACGACGAAGCGCTGCAGCCTTCCGACATCGACGAGCTGGAGACCCTGCTCGGCACGCCGTTCGATGCCGCCGAACGCAAGACGCTGGGCTCGGACGCCGCGCTGGCGATGAGCGACCTGGGCGAGCGTCTGGTGGGCGAGCTGGTGGACCGTCACGGCACCGGCCGGGTCATGTTCCGGAACACCCGACGCGCCATCACCGGCTTTCCCGAACGCCACTACCACGCGCACGCGCTGGACGATGACGACAGCGAGGCGCTGGTCGACTGGCTGGCCACCTTCCTGGTCGAGCAGCGCGGCGAGAAGATCCTGCTGATCGCCTCGAGCCCGGACACGGTGATGCACCTGGCCGAGGCGCTGCGGGTGGCCGGCATCGACAGCGCCCAGTTCCACGAGGGGCTGAGCATCGTGGAGCGCGATCGTGCGGCCGCCTGGTTCGCCGATACCGAGGATGGCTGCCGGCTGCTGCTGTGCTCCGAGATCGGCAGCGAGGGGCGCAACTTCCAGTTCCTGTCCACGCTGGTCATGGTGGAGCTGCCGGACAATCCGGACCTGCTCGAACAGCGCATCGGACGCCTGGACCGCATCGGCCAGCAGCACGAGGTGCGGATCCACGTGCCGGCCAAGCCGGGCAGCCGCGATGCAAGACTGGCCCGCTGGTACCACGCAGGCCTGGACGCGTTCGAATCGCTGTGCCGCACCGGCGGCGCGGTGCGCGCGACGCTGGGCGAGGAGCTGGATGCGGTGCTGGCGCTGCCGGCAACGGATCCTGCCGCCGATGCGGCGCTGGAGACATTGATCGAACGCACCCGCACGCTGTCGGCCGAGGTGGCACAAGCGCTGGAAGGCGGTCGCGATCGCCTGCTGGAGCTGAACTCCAACCGTCCCGAGCGCGTGCAGGAACACCTGGACGCGTTCGCGCGCGACGAGCGCGATTACCGGTTGCAGGACTTCATGGCGGCGATCTTCGACCGGTTCGGCGTCGAGGTCTCCGAGCAGACCGGCTGGTGGATCCTGGCACCTTCCGACAACATGCAGATGGAGCGCTTCCCGCACCTGCCGGGCGACGGCCTGTCGGTGACCTTCGATCGCGAGCTGGCGCTGGCGCGCGAGGACCTGACCTTCCTGACCTGGGACCACCCGATGGTCACCGCCTCGATGGACCTGATCCTGGACGAAGGGTTCGGCCAGGCGGACTGCCAGGTGATCCGCAGCGCGGAACTGACCGCCGGACTGGCGGTGGTCGATGCCAGCTACGTGCTCGAATGCGTGGCCGAGCCGCGGCTTGCCATGGAGCGCTTCCTGCCGGCGCGCGTGATGAGCTTCCAGCTCGGCATCGACGGGCGCGACTGGACCGAGCGCTTCGAACAGATCGAGGTGGAGACCATCCGCGTCAAGTACGACCGCAACCTGCTGCGTCAGGTCACCCGCAAGCACCGCGGGCCGCTGGAGCTGCTGATCGGCCGCACCGCCAAGCGCGCCGAAGCCGAGCTGCCCGCGCTGCTGGACGAGGCGCGCGACAGCATCGAGAGCCGCCACGCCGAGGAGCACGGCAGGCTCGAGGCACTGGCACGGGTCAACCCGGGGGTGGACGCCAGCGAACTCGATGCGCTGGTGGCGCTGCGCGGCGCTCGGCTGGCAGCGCTGGAAGACAGCCATGCCCGTCCGGTGTCGGTACGTGTGCTGTTCAACAACTGAAGGCCTGATCCCTTGAAACTCGTCTCGTTCAACGTCAACAGCGTGCGACTGCGCCTGCACCAGCTCGAAGCGCTGGTGCAGGCGCACGACCCGCACGTGGTCGGCCTGCAGGAGACCAAGGTGGTCGATGCGGACTTTCCTGAAGATGCCTTGAAGGAGCTCGGGTTTCACGCAGCGTTCAGCGGCCAGAAGACCCACTACGGCGTGGCGCTGCTGTCGAAGACCCCGCTGGAGGAAGTCGCGTTCGGCTATCCGGGCGACGGGCCCGATGCGCAGAAGCGGCTGGTGCGAGCTACCGTCACCGCACCGGACGGCACCCGGGTGCGCATCGTCAACGGCTATTTCCCGCAGGGCGAGAAGCGCGATCATCCGGTGAAGTTTCCGGCCAAGCGTCGCTTCTACGAGGACTTGTCGACACTGCTTTCGAACGAGTGTTCGCCCACCGAACCGCTGTGCGTGATGGGAGATTTCAACGTGGCTCCGGTCGATGCCGACATCGGCATCGGCGAGGACGCCCGCCGCCGCTGGCTTCGCGCAGGCTCCACCAGCTTCCTGCCCGAGGAACGCGAGTGGTTCGAGCGCCTGGTCGACTGGGGGCTGGTCGATAGCTACCGGGCGAAATACCCGGACAGCGCCGAGCTGTTCAGCTGGTTCGACTACCGCAGCAAGGGCTTCGATCGTGATCCGAAGCGCGGGCTGCGCATCGATCACCTGCTGGTCACCACCCCGCTGGCCGACAAGCTGGTCGACAGCGGCATCGACTACGACATCCGCGCGATGGCCAAGCCGTCCGATCACTGCCCGGTGTGGTCGAGCTTCGAGCTGTGAGCGCATCCCCACCAGCGCTTCCACGAGCGCTTCCGAAAACGTTTCCCTGGACACTGCCTTGAACGCCTCCGACGATCGAACGAACCCGCCGGTGCGGCGCATCAACCTGGCGCTGCAGGGAGGCGGTGCACACGGGGCGTTCACCTGGGGCGCGCTGGACCGTCTGTTGCAGGACGACAGCATCGAGATCGCCGCCATCTCGGGCACCTCGGCAGGGGCGCTGAACGGCGCGGCGCTCAAGGCCGGACTGGTGCGCGGCGGACCTGAGGCCGCGCGCGAAAACCTGGCCTGGCTGTGGGGGCGCATCGCCGGCGTGGCGGACATGCGCATGAATCACTGGATGTCGGCGTTCATGCCGGACGCGTTCGCCCAAGCGCTGAAATACACCCCGGCCGTGGCCTCGGCGATGGACTGGGCCACCCGCGTGTTCAGCCCCTACGATTACGGCTACGCATACCGCAACGCGCTGTCGCCGATCGTTTCGAACCTGCGCTTCGACGAGGTGTGCAGCCAGGAAGGCCCGGAGCTGCACGTGTGCGCCACCAACGTCAGGAGCGGCAAGATCCGCCTGTTCACCGGTGCCGAGATCAGCGCGGATGCGCTGCTGGCCTCGGCCTGCCTGCCGACGGTGTTCCGGGCGGTGGAGATCACGGATCCCGTCACCGGCAAGCTGGAGGCCTACTGGGACGGCGGCTACACCGGCAACCCGGCCCTGTACCCGCTGTACGTACCCGAACTGCCGACCGACATCGTGGTGATCAACATCAACCCGCTGTATCGCGAACAGCTGCCCGAATCGACCCGCGAGATCCAGAACCGCATCAACGAGATCGGCTTCAACACCTCCCTGCTGCGCGAATTGCGCGCGATCGACTTCGTGCGGCGCCTGATCGAAGACGGAGCGGTCAGCGAGGGATCGATGAAGCGGGTGCTGGTGCACATGATCGCCGACGACGAGCTGATGAACCAGCTGTCGGTGGCCACCAAGTCGGTGCCGGTGCGTGCGGTGATCGAGACGCTGTACGAGGCCGGGCGCGTGGCGGCCGACCGGTTCCTGGGAGATCACGCCGACGAGATCGGCGTGCAGGGCTCGGTGAACCTGCGAGACATGTTCGAGTAGGACCACGCGTCCGGAGGCGTCTGGCCGTGCGTGTGTCGAGGGATCCGAGGGGTGCCGGCCCTACCGCTTCGGGTGGACGCCGTGCGCCGCGATCGCGGCGATGACCGGACGGGCGGCGCCCCCTTTTTCTGTGAAAAGGGGGTGAAACGGGCGACCGGCGTCGCCTTCGACCGTGGGTTCATCGACGGCTCGGACCACTGCCCGGGCAGCGAGGAACCGAGCCGGCCCGGCATCATTTCCCGAACGGGCCACTATGAGGACATCATCGAGGCGGGTTCTCGGCCGTGCTGGCTGAGCGCCCCCCGCCTTGGCGGACCCGGCACCGGCGTGCTGCGACGGGGCGGCCAGGGGATGCGCACGGGCGAAGAGTCACCGCTCGAGCGTGCCGGGCGCTGCCACGCCGAGCTGGTCGCGCACTACGGTGGCGGTGAGCGCGCCGAGGAACGCGCCGCGGCCAAGCTGCCAGCGCGTCACGCGCATGAAGCGCGCGAGCGGTTATCGTTCCGCTCACCCTGCCCGCCAGTGGATTCCTGATCATGCCTCGCATCGCCATCAACGGTCTCGGTCGCATCGGCAAGCTGCTTCTGCGCCATCTGCACGCGCGCGGCGGGCTGCACGACGTCGTGCTGCTCGCCGACGCGGTCGGTGACGCGCCCATGCAGGCGCACCTGCTCGAGTTCGATTCCGTGCACGGCCGATGGAACGTACCGATCGGCAACGACGGTGACGCGCTGTCGATCGACGGGCACGGCGTACCGTATCGCTGCGCCGCGGCGCCTGCCGCATTGCCGCTGGACGAGCTGGGCGTGCAACTGGTGGTCGACTGCACCGGCGCCTACCGCACCGGCGAGGCCTTGCAACCCTACTTCGATGCAGGCGTTGCGCGCGTGGTGGTGGCCGCGCCGGTGAAATCGCCGGGCGTGGCGAACCTGGTCTACGGCATCAATCACGACACGTTCGACCCGGCGTCGCATCGGATCGTGACCGCCGCGAGTTGCACCACGAACTGCCTGGCACCCGTGGTGAAGGTGATCCACGAGAGCATCGGCATCCGCCATGGCTCGATCACCACCATCCACGACGTCACCAACACGCAGACCATCGTCGACCGGCCCGCCACGGACCTGCGTCGCGCCCGCTCGGCGCTGAACAGCCTGATCCCCACCACCACCGGCTCGGCCACCGCGATCACGCTGATCTATCCCGAACTGGCCGGACGGCTGAACGGGCACGCGGTGCGCGTCCCGCTGCTGAACGCCTCCTTGACCGATTGCACGTTCGAGCTCGAGCGCGTAACCAGCGCCGAGGAGGTAAATGGCCTGTTCGAGGCAGCCGCGAACGGAGCGCTGGCCGGCATCCTTGGCTACGAGACACGCCCGCTGGTGTCGGCCGACTACGTGAACGATTCCCGCTCGGCGATCATCGATGCGCCCTCGACGATGGTGGTGAACGGCACGCAGCTGAAGGTGTACGCCTGGTACGACAACGAATGGGGCTACGCCTGCCGGCTCGGCGACGTGGTGCGCCTGGTCGGGGGCGCGACTTGACCACAAGGACGCTCGCGGCGCCGGTCCGCGCCTACGCCGTCGTCACGCTCGCCTACTGGGCGTTCATGCTGACCGACGGTGCGCTGCGCATGCTGGTGCTGCTGCATTTCCACACGCTCGGGTTCAGCCCGCTGACGCTCGCCTGGCTGTTCCTGCTGTACGAGCTGGCAGGCGTGGGGACCAACCTGGTGGCCGGCTGGCTCGGTACGCGCTTCGGGCTCGCGTCCACCCTGGTGGCGGGCCTGCTGCTGCAGGTGCTGACGCTGGCGGCGCTGGCCGAGCTGGACGCCGGCTGGACCGTCGCCGCCTCGATCGCCTTCGTCATGCTGGTGCAGGGGGCGTCGGGTGTGGCGAAAGACCTGACCAAGACCGGTGCCAAGAGCGCGGTGAAGCGCCTGTCGGCGGACGACGCACCGCGTGGCTCCCTGTTCCGGATCGTGGCACTGCTGACGGGGTCGAAGAACGCGATCAAGGGGCTGGGCTTCTTCGTGGGCACGCTGCTGCTGGGCGCGGTAGGCTTTCGTGACGCGACGCTGCTGCTGGCCGCCTTCCTGGCGGTCCTGTTCGTGGCCGTCGCGCTCACGGTGCCGCGCCTGGACGAGTCGCTGGGGCGCGGCCGTCCCGGCTCGACGCTGCGCGAGGTGTTCTCGACCGATGCAGCGATCAACCGCCTCGCCGCGGCGCGATTGTTCCTGTTCGGCGCACGAGACACCTGGTTCGTGGTCGGCGTGCCGATCTTCTTCCACGACGCCCTGTCCGACGGCACGCCGGCGGGCGATGCGCAAGCCTTCGCCCTCGTCGGCGCGTTCATGGCCGTATGGATCATCGGCTACGGCGCCGTGCAGGCGGCGGCGCCGTCGCTGGTGGGCGCACATCGCCACGACCTGGCGGACAGCGTGACGCTGGCGCGTCGCTGGTCGGGTGTGCTGGCTGGAACGATCGGTGTGCTGACGTTGATCACCGCGTTCGGTGTCGCGGGTGAGAATGCCGTTCTCCAGGCGTCGGCTCCGTACTGGCTCGTCGCCACGGTGGCACTCGGACTGCTGGTCTTCGGCGTGGTGTTCGCGATCAATTCATCCGTGCATTCGTACCTGATACTGGCCCTGTCCACCCGGGACCGCGCAGCCATGGATGTCGGTTTCTATTACGCGGCCAATGCGTTGGGACGACTGGTCGGAACGTTGTTGTCCGGGTCGAGTTATCAGCTGGGGGGACTGACCGGGTGCCTGGCCGTGGCGACCGGCATGACGCTGGCGAGTCGGGTGGCGGTGGGGAGGGT
>Ga0115029_1000250_pt1 | contig 59604 bp, 44 predicted proteins | sample SidtaG_3_FD_87297 | JGI IMG/M metagenome (GOLD analysis project Ga0115029, IMG submission 87297) | Marine algal microbial communities from Sidmouth, United Kingdom - Sidmouth_Asex1 metaG | ecosystem: Host-associated > Algae > Red algae > Unclassified | place: Sidmouth, United Kingdom | collected... | reverse complement strand
CTGTATCGGGCCTTCGCCGCCGGTCCGGTGCGCATCGTCGCGCCGGTGACCGCTTCCTATCCGGTCTACACCGTGGCGCTGGCCGTGGCCGGTGGCGCCAGCGTGGCGCTGACCAGCTGGGTGGCGGTGCTGGCCGTCGTCGGTGGTGTGGCGCTGGTGGCCTTGACCAGCGACCCCGACGAGGTGCCCTACGACTTCAGGGCGGTGTTCGGCTGGTCGGTGCTGGCCTCTCTGTCGTACGCCGCCTCCTTCGCGCTGGGCCAGCACCTGTCTTCCGCCGGCGATACGGTGGTGACGCTGATGGCCACGCGCGGGTTCGCGCTGGTGTCGGTGCTGCTGTTCATGCTCGCCACCGGCGGCCTGCGCCTGCCACCGCGCGACACCTGGGCGCTGCTCGCGATCATGGCGGCGATGGACGTGGTGGCGCTCGCGCTGGTGTTCGGGGCAGGCTCCCTGCCGGATGCCGCCTACGCCACGGTCACCGCCTCGCTGTTCGGCATCGTGACCATCGTGCTGGCCCGCTGGGTGTTCGGCGAACGGCTGTCGCCGCGCCAGTGGTTCGGGGTGCTGGTGGCGTTCGTGGCGATCGGCTGGCTGGCCTCGCATTGACGGGCGGGGCACGCCTCGGTGGCATGCGGTGGCGCGTGTCCCGGAGCGCATCTCGTGGCGTCTGAACGTCGTCACGACGCGGGCGGTGTGTGTAAGGGCCTGTGAAGGAATAAAGGGTGCATCCTGCCGGCCCTGTGCCCTTTGTTCCTTCACAGGCCCTAAGGTGGACGGGTGAAGATGCTCGTGAAAGTGCTCGCCCTCGTCGGGGCCGTCTGGCTGTGCTGGAGCGCCTATGCGCTCGTGTCACCCGAGAGCGAGGACGAGCTGCCGCAGCGGGTCGCGGCCGGGCAGCCGGACGACATCGATCTGGTGGACGTGCTGGCGCGCCACCTGCAGATACCGGTCACCACCGGCAACCGCATCGAACTGCTGCGCAACGGCGACGAGATCTTTCCACCGATGATCGCGGCGATCGATGGCGCCGAGCGCTCGGTACGCCTGGTCAGCTACGTCTGGTGGACCGGTGACATCGCCACGCGCATGGCGCAGCGACTGGTGGCGGCCGCCGAGCGGGGGGTCGAGGTGCGCCTCATCCTGGATGCCTGGGGCGGGCGCAAGATCGATGCGGGGCTGCTCGATGCGATGAACGGGGCCGGGGTCAAGGTCGCCTGGTTCCACCCGTTCGCCTGGGACACGCTACGTCGTCTCAACCAGCGCACCCATCGCAAGATCCTGATCGTGGACGATGCGGTGGCGTTCGCCGGCGGGGTCGGCATCGCCGCCGAATGGAGCGGCGATGCGCGCGATGCCGACGAGTGGCGAGACAACCATTTTCGCGTGAGCGGTCCGGCGGTACGCTACCTGGACGGCTCGTTCGCCGAGAACTGGCTGAACGCCACCGGCGAGCTGCTGCTGGCCGATGATCCGGGGGAACCGGGCGACGGAGTGGTCGACGTCTCGGCCGTGCCGACGGACGCTTCGGCGGGCGTGGGCAGCGACCGGATCGCGTTGCTGTCCACCTCGCCGCGCGGTGACATCTCGCCGATCGCGCTGAGCTACTGGACCGCGCTGACGATGGCGTCGAGAAGTGTCGACATCGCCAGCCCCTACTTCGTGCCGGACCGCTCGCTGGCGCGCACCGTCATCGACACGGCCCGCCGAGGCGTGCGGGTGAGGTTGCTGCTGCCCGGTGACAACAACGACAGCCTGCTGGTGCGGCTCGCCTCGCGCAGCTACTACCCCGAGCTGCTGGAGGCCGGCGTGCAGATCCACCAGTTCGATCCCACCATGACGCACACCAAGCTGGTGATCGTCGACGATCGCTGGGCCCTGGTCGGCAGTGCGAACTTCGACAACCGCTCGTTCGAGCTCAACGACGAGATCGTGATGCTGCTGGATGCGCCCGAGATGACGCGGCGACTGGGCGACAGCTACGACGAGGACATCGCGCGGGCCTCCCGGATCCTCTGGGAGGAGCGCTCCGCGACGGATCGCCTCGTGGACTACGCTTCGCACGTCCTGCTGCTGCTTCGCGAGCAGCTGTAGCAGTCCGCGCGCAACCGGTCACAGGAGGCCAGGGCATGTCCCGCTGGATGGAGCCGGCCATGCTCGACAGGAGATCCGCCGCATGAACAGTCGCACACCCGTCTCCGTCGAAACGCTGGATGCCGTGCCCGGGGTCGTGGTGCTCGAACAGGACCCGCACGCGCTGCGCGACAACGGCGAGAAGCGGCTCGAGGTCGCCATCGGTCTGGAGGTTCGGCTGCTCAGAAAGCACCTGGCGCTGACGGTGGCGGAGCTGGCGGAGCGCAGCGATGTCTCGGTCGGCATGCTGTCCAAGATCGAGAATGGTCTGACCTCGCCCTCGTTGACCACGCTGCAGGCGATCTCGCATGCGCTGGGCGTGCCGATCAGCCAGCTGCTCAGGCGCTTCGAGGAGGAGCGCCATGCCCATCAGGTCAAGGCGGGCGAGGGCGTGCAGCGCGACCGGCGCGGCACCCGGGCCGGGCACCAGTACGCCTTGCTCGGCTACCTGGGTGCCAACAGCGCCGGCGTGATCGTGGAGCCCTACATGATCACCCTCAACGACGAGTCCGACGTGTTCCCGACCTTCCAGCACGACGGACTGGAATACCTGTACATGATCGAGGGCATCGTCGAATATCGCCATGCCGACACGGTGTACCGGATGGAGCCGGGGGATTCGCTGTTCTTCGATGCGGACGCGCCGCACGGGCCGGAGCGATTGGTGGAGCTGCCGGCGCGCTACCTGTCGGTGATCAGCTATCCGCAGCGGGGCGGGTGAGCGCTTCAGGGCACCGTGGACGCACGCCGATGACATAAAATGCGGTCGTCCGTCGCCGTCGGGAGCGCCACCGACGCTACCCGTTCGATACTTGTCCCCAACCGATGGACGATGCGACTGCCTTGACCGATCGCCCCCGCCCGTCCGGTTCGGATCCGTCGCCTGCGGCGCCGCGCCAGGTCACGTTCTTCCTGGTCGAAGGCTTCTCGCACCTGGCCTTCGCCTGCGCGCTGGAGCCGTTGCGCATCGCCAACCGGATGAGTGGCCAGTGCCTGTACGAGTGGTCCCTGGCCTCGGCGGACGGGGTCAGTGCCCGTTGCTCGAACGGCATCGAGGTACGCGTGCAAGGCGCCTATCCGGTGCTGGGCAAGGGGCGGCAGCTGTTCGTGCTCGCCGGCATGGATGCCTGGACGCGGACCTCGCCCGAGCTGCTCGACTACCTGCGGCGGGAATACCGCAGCGGCACCGAACTGGGCGCCCTGTGCTCGGGCGCCTTCATCGTCGCGGCGGCCGGGCTGCTGGACGGCCAGCCGGTCGCCCTGCACTGGGAATACCACGACAGCTTCATGGAGAGCCATCCCACGGTGGGATTGCGGCGCAACGTCTTCATCGCCGACTCCCCGATCATCAGCGCTGCCGGCGGGACGTCCACCGCCGATCTGATCCTGCACCTGATCGCGCGGGCGCACGGCGAGCCCCTGTCGGTGGCCATCGCCGACCAGATGGTCTATGACGCGGTTCGTCAACCGACCGCCGAGCAACGCCTGTCGCTGCAGTCGCGCCACGGGTTGCGCAGCGAGAGCCTGACCCGCGCGATCAGGATGATGGAAGCCTCGATCGAGGAACCCCTGGCACTGTCCAGCATCGCCCGCGCGATCGGCCTGTCCACCCGTCAGATAGAGCGCCTGTTCGGGCGGCACCTCAACTGCTCGCCCGGCAAGTACTTCCTGGACCTGCGATTGCACAAGGCGCACGACATGCTGAGTCAGAAGGGGTATTCGCTCACCGACATCTCGCTGGCCTGCGGATTCAAGTCGACCGCGCACTTCTCGCGCGCCTACCGGGCACGCTACGGGCTGACACCGATGGCCCGGCGCGGGCCCGGGGTGGTCCGGCGCGGACAGGGCTGAGACCTCGCCGCGCCCGGGATCGGACCCTGGGTCGGGTCCTGGGTCGGGTCCTGGGCGGGGTCCGAGGCGGGGTCCCTGGCGGGTCCCGGCGAGACCATCGAGCGAGACTTGTCTTGTTCGAGTTCGCCGGGTGACGTCCGGTGTCGTTCCGGGCCGTTTCGTGTCGCTCGTCGTCAACGCCCGGAAGGGGCGATCGCCTATCGTCGGCCCGAGGGCATTCCTGCCCACCGCCCGGGTTCGGACCGTGCCCGAACGATTCGATCTGGTCCGGCGCATCGCCTGCAGCCATGCGCTTGTTGGAGCCGCTTCATGATGTCATCGACGTTGTCGACCCTGCTCGATCGGCAGACGCCCGGGCATTCGCTGACCCGGGAGTTCTACACCGATCCGTCGCTGTACGAGAGCGACCTGGAAACCATCCACTACCGCCAGTGGCTGTTCGCCGTTCCGGCCTGTCAGCTCGAGAAGCCCGGCCAGTACGTCACCTACCAGGTCGGTCGGTACCCGATCTTGATCGTGCGCGGCGCCGACGGTCTGATCCGCGCCTTCCACAACGTCTGCCGGCATCGCGGCGCGGTGTTGTGCGAGAAGGCGCAGGGCAGTGCGCCCAAGCTGGTCTGCCCGTACCACCAGTGGACCTACGAACTGGACGGAACCCTGCTGTACGCCCGTGACATGGGCGAGGATTTCGAGCGGGGCGAGCACGGGCTGATGCCGGTGCACTGCCGGGACGTGGCCGGTCTGGTGTTCGTCTGCCTGGCCGCCCAGGCGCCGCCGTTCGACGACTTCGAGCGCCAGGCACGGCGTTACCTGGCCCCGCACTCGCTGCAGGAGGCGAAACTGGCGCACGCCACCGCGATCGTGGAACACGGCAACTGGAAGCTGGTGCTGGAGAACAATCGCGAGTGCTATCACTGCCCGGCCAAGCACCCGGAGCTGTGCCGGACCTACTTCGAGGTGCCGGAGACGATCGGCAAGCGCGAGTCGCAGGAGCAGGATCCGGAGACCGAGGCGCACTGGGCCCGCTGCGAGGCGATCGGAGCGCCGTCGCGCTTCCTGATCGATCCGGCCGGCAGCTGGCGCTTCGTGCGCATGCCGCTGCTGCGGGATTCGGAGAGCTACACGATGAGCGGCAAGGCCGCGGTCGCCCGGCCGCTGGGCAGGTTCCCGTTCCGCGATGCAGGCTCCCTGCTGATGTTCAACTACCCGACCATGTGGAGCCATTTCCTGGCCGATCACACGGTGCTGTTCCGGGTCACCCCGATCAGCCCGACGACCAGCGAGGTGTGCACGTTCTGGCTGGTGCACCGCGAAGCGCAGCAGGGTCGTGACTACGACGTGGACACGCTGACGCACGTCTGGACCCACACGAATGCCGAGGATCGTGCCCTGGTCGAGGCCACCCAGCGCGGGGTCGAATCGCCGGCCTACACGCCGGGCCGTTGCTCGCCGGTCCACGAGGCCGGTGTGCTGCAGTTCCTGCAGTGGTACACCGACACCCTGCGCGCCGGTCCGGCGAGTCGCGCCGGCATCCGCATCGTGCCCGAGGCGATCGCCTCCTGATGAGCGTCTGGAACGATGCCGAGCCGCTGGTGTGCACGTCGAGAGTGCCGGAGGCACCGGATGTCTGCACGTTCAGCTTCTCGGCCGCCACCGCCAGCGAGTTCCGGTACAGCGCCGGGCAGTTCGTCTCGCTGGAGCTGCCGGTGCCGGGTGGCCCCGTCGTGCGCACCTACACCCTGTCGTCCTCGCCCTCGAGGCCACGCCTGATCTCGGTGACCGTGAAGGCGCAGGCCGACAGCGTCGGCACGCGCTGGATGCTCGATCACCTGCGCCCCGGCGATACCCTTCGAGCCATCGGGCCGGCCGGCACGTTCACGCTTCCCGACACCGGCGATGGCAAGTACCTGTTCATCTCGGCAGGCTCGGGTGTCACGCCTGCGCTATCGATGAGCACCTGGCTGTACGACACCACCAGTTCTCCGGACATCTGCTTCGTGCAATGTGCGCAAGGGCCTTCGCAGATCATCGCACGGCGCCAGATGGAAGGCCTGGCGTCACGGGTGCCGGGCATTCGCCTGCACTACGTGGTGGAGGACGACGAGCCGTTCACGGTCTGGACCGGCTACCGCGGCTACCTGTCGCAGATCATGCTCGGCAGCATGGCACCCGACTTCCTGGAGCGGGAGGTGTTCTGCTGCGGCCCCGAGCCCTTCATGCAGGCGGTGCGCGACATGCTGAACGGGCTCGGCTTCGACATGGAGCGCTACTACCAGGAGAGCTTCGGCTCGCCGGCCGAGGCGCTCAGCGACGATCAGGAATGGGACGACCTCGTGCCGGACGAGGCGGTGAGCTCGCGCGTGGTGTTCGCGAACTCCTCGGTCACCGTGGAGTGTCGCGAGAGCGACAGCCTGCTGGCCGTGGCGAAGGGCGCCGGGTTGAACATCCCTTCCGGCTGCACGATCGGGCTGTGCGGCACCTGCAAGGTGCGCAAGGTGGCCGGCACCGTGCACATGGTCCACAACGGCGGCATCAGCGAGGAGGAGATCGAGGAGGGCTACGTGCTGGCCTGCTGCTCGAACCCGATCGGCACGGTGGAGATCGACGTCTGAGAGCGGCTCACCTGCCGAACCGGTAGCCGTGCCCGCGAACGGTGCGTATGTACGCACCGTGAGCGCCCAGCTTCTTTCTCAGCCGGGCGATGTAGACATCGATCACGTTGGTCAGCGGATCCTCCTGCAGGCCCCAGACGGTGTTCAGGATGCGTTCGCGCGCGAACACCCTGTCCGGGTTCGCCATGAGCAGCTTCAGCAGGTCGCGCTCCCGGGCGGTCAGCGCGATCTCGGCACCGTCGATCGATACGCGCAGCGATCTTGTCTCCAGCTCCAGCCCTTCGAAGCGCAGGACATCGTCGTGCGCTGCCCCGGCAAGCTCGCCGCGGCGCCGGCCGAGCGCTTCCAGGCGGGCGACCAGCTCGTCGAAGTCGAACGGCTTGGTCAGGTAATCGTCCGCGCCCAGGCGCAGGCCCGCGACGCGTTCGGTGACCGCATCGAGCGCGCTCAGCATCAGCACCGGCGTGTCGATGCCGCGCGCGCGCATCGTGCGACAGACATCCTGCCCCGAGATGCCGGGCAGCATCAGGTCCAGGATCACCACGTCGACGGCGTCCCGGCGCAGCGATTCCAGCGCCGCCTCGCCGGTGGACACGTGCGCCACGATCCACCCCTCGGCGCGCAACCCGCGCGCGATGAAGTCGGCGACACGGCACTCGTCTTCCACCAGCAGGATGTTCAAGCGTTGCGCGTTCTCGGTCAGGGCAGGAGCAGGGTGGCCACCAGTCCGCCACCGTCACGATCGCTCAGCGTGACAGTGCCGCCGTGGGCCTCGGCGATCGACAGCGCGACCGGCAGGCCGAGCCCGGTTCCCTCCCGGTAGCGCTCGGCGGCGTTGCTGCCCCGAAAGAAGCGCTCGAAGGCCTGGGCCTTGTCCGCATCGCTCATGCCGGGGCCCGTGTCCTCGACCGACACGCCCAGCCCATCACCGTGCGCCCCGATGCGTACATGGATCCGATCCCCACCATGATGCCGGGCATTTTCCAGCAAGACCAGCAGGGCCTGGCGAATGCGTCCCGGATCGCCGTGCACAACGCCGTGTTCGGTGTCGTCGTGCAGCACGACGTCCCGGTTGACGATGTCGCAAGCCTCCCGGACCGCGGTGCGCAGGTCCATCTCCTGGCGTTCCAGCCGCACCTCGCCAGCTTCGGTGCGCGCCACGAACAGCAGGTCGTCCACCAGGCGAGCGGTGTGGTTGGCCGCCTCGCGTACCCGGCGCAGCGCGTCCTGGTAGACCGGGCGCGACTTCTCCACGCCGCGCAGCGCGATGTCCGCTTCCCCCTTGATGATGGTCAGCGGCGTGCGCAGCTCGTGGCTGACATCGGCGATCATGCGCTTGCGGCTAGCATCCGAACGCTTCACGTCCTCCAGCATCAGCGACAGTTGCCGGGTCCGATCCGCCACGGCGACGCGCAGTCGCTCCTTCTCGCCGATCAGGTTGCGGTTCTCGTCCGCCACGCGCTGCGCCATCGTGTCGAAGGCGCTGCCGATCTCGGCCAGCTCGTCCCGCCCCCCGAGGTTCATCCGGTGCGACAGCTCGCCCTCGCCGAACCGTCGCACGCCCGCCAGCAGGCGATTGATCGGCCGGGTGATGCGACGATCGAGCCCGATGACGGCGGCCAGGGTGGCCAGGATGGCGGCCAGGCCGAACAGCCCGGCGAACCCGCGCTGGCGCTGCACGCTTGCATCGATGCTGGCGGCGATGCGGTCCACGTCCTGTTTCTCGGCCGTCAGTGCCGCACGGATCTGGTCGCGAAAACCCTGGTCGATCTCGGTGTTCAACAGCTCCGACAGGCGGCCCCAGTCGGAGGCCTGCTCGCCCGAGCCGGTGGGCGAGAACCGGTCCAGTCGCATCACCAGCCGTTTCACCGAAGCATCGATCGACGCCAGCGTCGCAAGCTTGGGCCGGGCGCGTTCGCCCGCCAGCGCGATCTTCTCGGCGATCAGCTGCCCGAGCCGGTCCGTGTCCTCGTCGATCCGGGCGATCAGCGCCTGCTTGCCGGCGCGCTGGTCGGCATCGCCGATGATGATGGCGTCGCCGTATTGCTTGAACAGCTGGTAGGTGTGGCTTTCCAGCGTGAGATAGGTCTCGTAGATGGCGTGCGACAGATCGATCTGCGCCCGGTTGGAACGCGAACGCTCGACGTTCCACGCGCTCAGGCCGGCACCGGACAGCCCCAGCAACAGGATCAGGGCCAGGGTGATGCGCAGCTGGGTGACGATCTTCATCCGGACGGATGATAGGGGGCGAACGTGCGCTGCGAGCGCGATCGGTGCTCGTTCATGAACCGTTAATCCGATTGAAGGATCGTGATCATCCGATCGACACGGGCGGTTCAGCTTCGCTCGCTACCCTGGCCGCATCACCCACCGAAAAGCGAGAGGCCACACCATGACCCGTTTCCCCCTGACCCTCACCGGCGCCGCCATCACGTTGCTGCTGGGCAGCGCCGCGGCACTGGCGACCGCCATGCCCGAAGAGGCGGTGTCCGACGAGACCGTCGCCGCGCAGCGCAGCGCGCTGGCCGACGCCACCGAAGGCCTCGGATTCGGGCCGCAGTCGCCGCGCGACATCGATGCGCTCGAAGGCAGCAACGACCGATCGTTCGCCGCCGCACCTGCCGCCACCGAGATGAACCTGTGCAACATCCACTTCCACGAGAGCGCCGAGCACCGGGGTGGCGAATTCACCACGTATCGCGGCAACGGCAACGGCAAGGGCTCCGGGACCGGCTTCGTCTACTCCGGCGAGTTGAGCGAGGCGGAGCTGGCCGGCCTGGACGAGAGGCTGGGTGCCGGCGAATACGGTGACCTGGTGCCCGGGGACACGATCGAGGTCCATTACGTGTACACGAGTGCCCAGGTGATGCCCGGCCCGACGCTGGGCGCCTGCCTGAGCGAGTCGGTCATGAACCCGCAGCTACGGGTGGAGGCCCAGGTGTTCGTGCTGGTCAACGACGAGAATGCCGCGGACTTCATCGAGCTGACGCGGGTCGAGCAGGTGGACGGGCTGCAGCAGGCGGTGAACATTCCCTCGGACACCGGCGCGCCGGTGCAGTACACGGGCTCCACCACGGGGCCCGGGCACAACGAGACGGGCTCGCCCCTGAAGGTCAGCTGGAGCGTTCGACCGCAGGTGAGCAAGGTGAACATCCACACGGTGGGCGCCTGGCTGGAGGACAACGTGTTCGACGAGGATCATGCGCACGGCGTGCGCAATCTGGTGATGAACCCGGCGCTGCTGTCGCGCATGGCGAACTGAGTCGATCGAACGAGGCGCCGGCCGAAGGCATTCCTTCGCTCGGCGTGGGGGCTTCCCCGATACCGGCAGCGGGAAGCCGCCCCGTCCGTCAGTCGGTTCGCCGCGACGCGGCCTCCTCCCTGAGCCGGTTCTTCATCACCTTGCCCATCGTGTTGCGCGGCAGCTCGTCGATCAGGTGCAGCGTGCGCGGGCACTTGTAGCGGGCCAGACGTTCGCCCAGGGCGGCCAGCAGGGAGCCGGGCTCGGTCCCCGGTCGCACGACCGCGAACCCGATCACGCGCTCGCCCAGGTCGGCGTCCGGCAGCCCGACCACGGCCGACTCCACGACGCCGTCGAGCGCATCGATCACGCTCTCCACCTCCTTCGGATAGACGTTGTAGCCGCCACAGATCACCAGGTCCTTGTCCCGGCCCACGATCGTGATGTAGCCGTCCGCATCGATGGTGGCAAGATCTCCGGTGATGAAGAAGCCGTCCTCCAGCAGTTCCTCGGCCGTCTTCTCCGGCATCTTCCAGTAGCCGGCGAACACGTTGGCGCCGCGCACCTGCAACGTGCCGACCGCACCGGGATCGGTGATCGACCCTCCGGCGCCGTCACGCAGGCGCACCTCGACGCCCGGCAGCGGCGGGCCGACGGTGCCGGCACGTCGCTCGCCGTGGTACGGGTTGGAGCAGTTCATGTTGGTCTCGGTCATGCCGTACCGCTCCAGGATGCGCTGCCCGGTGCGCGCCTCGAACTCGGTGTGGGTGGCGGCCAGCAGCGGGGCGCTGCCCGAGACGAACAGGCGCAGCGGTGCGGCGGCCTCGCGCGTGAAGCGCTCGTCGTCCAGCAGGCGGGTGTAGAACGTCGGCACGCCCATCAGCACCGTGGCCCGCGGCAGCGAGTCGATGACCGTGTCGACGTCGAAGCCCGGCTGGAACAGCAGTCGCGCACCGGACATCAGGCAGGTGTGGCAGGCGACGAACAGGCCGTGCGTGTGGAAGATGGGCAGCGCGTGCAGCAGCACGTCGTCGGCGGTGAAGGCCCAGGCCTCGATCAGCGTGCGCGCGTTCGACAGCAGGTTGTGCTGGGTGAGCATCGCGCCCTTGGAGCGGCCGGTGGTGCCGGAGGTGTACAGGATCGCCGCCAGATCACCGTCGTTGCGAGCCACCACGGCCGTGTCGGCCGTGGTGGCCGTCCCGGTCGCCCGGTCCGACAACGTGCCGTTGCCGTCGACGTCCAGCGTCAGGCAATCGCAGGCGAACGGACGGGTACCGGTCACCGGCGCGATCGCCTCGTGCCCGGCGGGATCGCACACCATGATGCGCGGCGTGGCGTCATCGATGAAGTAGGTCACTTCGGTCAGGGTGTAGGCGGTGTTCAGCGGCAGGAACACGCCGCCGGCGCGCAGCACGCCGACGTACAGCGCCAGGGCCTGCCAGCTCTTGGCCACCTGCACCGCCACCCGGTCGCCCGGTTCCACGCCGGCGTCCCGCAAGGCGGTGGCGAAGGCTGCGGCCAGCTCGAAGAAGCGGGCATCGGACACCGCCGTGCCATCGATGGTGCGCAGCAGCTGACCATCGCCGTCGGCGCGTCCGGCCACGATGGCCTCGTACAGGGGGTTACCCATTCTCGATGGCTCTCAGGTGGGCTTGCGTCCGGCGCCCGCACGCGAGGCACCGACCGGCGAGCGGCGCTTGACGGGTTCGAGCAGCGCCGGCACGGTACCCGAGACGATCACCTCGCTGCTCTCGGCATAGCGCTCGTGGTTCGATTCGATCGATTCGAGATCGTACAGATAGCTGACCATGGTGCCGGCCGAGGCCTTCAGCCCCTTGTCGAAGTGATCCCCGGCGGGCAGGATCCGGTCCAGCGAGGCGCCGTTGCCCAGATGGAAGCGGGCCACCGGATCGATCGGCTGGCCGTCCTCTCGGACCGAGCGGGTCAGGTAGCGGGTCACCAGCCGCGACAGGGCATGGCGCTGCTGCTCGTCCGGCTCGGCGCGCTCGCCGGTGGCGATCTCGGTGGCCAGGTCCAGCGCTTCGCGGTCCTCGTCGTGCGCAGCCGTGCCGGCGACCCATTCCATCAAGCCTGGCACCGGCGACAGCGTGCGGAACTGCTCCAGCGCGGGCAGCTGCAGCCGCAGTTCGGCCACCACCTGCTTGATCAGGAAATTGCCGAACGAGACGCCGGCCAGCCCGCGCTGGCAGTTCGAGATGGAGTAGAAGATCGCGGTGCCGGCATCGATGTCCTCGATTCGCACGCGATCCTCGGCCAGCACCTCGCGCACGCTGTCGGGCGTGCCTCGGGTCAGGGCCACCTCGACGAAGATCAACGGCTCGTCCGGCATGGCCGGGTGGAAGAAGGCGAAGCAGCGCCGATCGGACGGCTGCACCCGCTCGCGCAGCGCCTCCCAGCTGCGGATCGCGTGCACCGCCTCGTAGGCGATGATCTTCTCCAGCACGTTGGCCGGCGTGTTCCAGTCGATCTCGCGCAGCGCCAGGAAGCCGGGATTGAACCAGGACCGGAACAGGTGCCGGAAGTCCACGTCGACCCGGGCCAGCGCCGGGATCTTCCGCTGGTGCTCGAACAGGCTCTCGCGCATGGTCACCAGCGCATGGGTGGCGCCCGGCACGCGGTTGAGCCGGCGCAGCAGTTCCTGGCGCCTCGGCTCGACACTGTCGGCCAGATGCTCCAGGTTGCGGGCATCCGGGGTCGCCGCGTAGCGCCTGGCCGCTGCCTGGCACTGCGCCGGATCGATGTCGTAGCGTTCGGCCAGCAGCGTGAAGAAGTCGCGACGCTGATCGTCATCCGCGGCGGTGAAGCGGACCAGGATGGCGCGCCCGAGCAGGTGGCCGGACACCTCGCCGCGCTCGGACAGCAGCGCCTCGCACAGGGTCTCGAACGACTCGTGAGCCAGTGGATCGGCCGCGCCCAGAGAGATCGTCTCGGTGCCGCCGCGCGCGAGCACCGAGGCCAGCAGGTCCTGCAGGAAGCCCAGACGGCTCATCGGCGAGGGTATCGGTTCGTGGTGCCGGGGCGCTTCAGGTGACCGCCTCGCCCATCAGGTGGTCCGGCAGCCAGGTGGCGATGCCCGGAAACAGGCAGAGCAGCACGATGGCCAGCACCATGCAGCCGACGTAGGGCAGCGAGCCGAGCAGGATCGTCTTCAGGTCGATGTCCGGTGCGATGCCGTTGATCACGTACAGGTTCAGCCCGACCGGTGGCGAGATCAGCCCGATCTCCATGTTGATCGTCAGCACCACGGCGAACCAGTACGGGTCGAAGCCTGCCGACAGGATGATCGGCAGCAGGATCGGGGCGGCCATCAGGATCACCGCCACCGGCGGCAGGAAGAACCCGGCACCGAGCAGGAACAGGTTCACGAAGCCCATCAGCACCCAGCGGTTGACCTCCAGCGCGGCGATCGTGCCGGCCACCTCCTGGGTGATGCGCAGGCTGGACAGCATGTAGGCGAACACGCCGGCGGCGCCGATGATGAACAGGATCATCACGCGTTCGCGGGTCGAGTCGCGCAGCACCGCCCACAGCTGCATCGGGCTCCACATGCGGTAGACGATGATCGCCACCACCAGGCACAGCAGGGCGCCGACCGCGGCGGTCTCGGACGGGGTGGCGATGCCGCCGTACAGCGCGTAGAGCACGCCGGCGATGATCAGCAGGAACGGCCCGACCCGCGGCAGGATGGAGAAGCGCTCGGCCCAGGTGTAGCGGGTCGATTCCAGCGCGCCGGTGCTGCCCTGCTGGCGCCAGGTGCTGAAGATCGACCAGGCCATGAACAGGCCCATCAGCAGCAGTCCGGGCATCACGCCTGCCAGGAACAGGCGCCCGATGGAGGTCTCGGTGGCGATGCCGTACACGATCATCGTGACCGACGGCGGAATCAGGATGCCGAGCGTGCCGCCGGCGGCGATCGAACCTGCCGCCACGCTGTCCGGGTAGCCGCGCTTGCGCATCTCGGGAATGCCCATCTTGCCGATGGCGGCGCAGGTGGCCGGAGAGGAGCCGGACATCGCGGCGAACAGCGCGCAGGCGCCCAGGTTGGAGATCACCAGCCCGCCGGGTATGCGGGTCAGCCAGCGATCCAGCGCCTCGTACAGGTCGGCCCCGGCGCGGGTCGAGCTGATCGCCGCCCCCATGATGATGAACATCGGGATCGACAGCAGCGCAAAGCTGTTCAGCTTGCCGAAGAAGATCTCCGGCATCAGCTCCAGCGAGCGCATGCCGTCGAAGATCAGCAGGAACAGCGCCGAGACGATCAGCAGGCCGGTGGCCACCGAGGTTCCGGAGAACAGCACGATGAACGTGACCACCGCGATCACGCCGCCCAGCAGCATCGGATCCATCAGTTCGAGATCTCGGTGGTGAACGGCTTGTCGAGTCCGGCGGCCACGGAGAACAGGTCGGCCGCCATCTGCAGCAGGTACAGGCCGAAGCCCAGCGGCAGGGCGAAGTAGGGAATCCAGATCGGCGGGCCCCAGATGGTCTCGCTCTTCCAGCCGCGATCGAACGCGACGTACCACAGCTCGGCGGAATAGAACAGCATCACGCCGACCACGCCGATGCCGATCGCCAGCACCACGATCGACAGCACCCGGCGAAGTCCCACCGGCAGCATCATCGGCAGCAGGTCGACGTTGACGTGCCCGCGCACGCGCTGCACGTACGGCAGGCCCAGGCAGGTCGCGCCGATCATCATGTAGACCACCAGTTCGGTCTGCCACACGGTCGAGCCGCCCTGCACCGTGCGCACCCAGATCATCTGGCAGGTGACCAGCACCGACACCAGGATCATCAGCGCGGCGGTGACCCCGCAGACGTCGGACAGCCGGTCGATGGCGCGCAACCAGACCGGACGCGGCCGCGGCGAGGGATCGCGCACCGTGTCCGGACCGGTTGCCGCGCTCATTCGACCGACAGCGCCAGGTCGAGCAGCTCCTGCCCGTCTTCCACCTCGTCCACGAAGGCGGCGTAGGAGGAGGTCTGGGCGATGTCCTGCCAGGCCTGGAAGTCCTCGGCGCTCATCTCGGCGATCTCCACGCCGGCCTGCTTGAAGGTCTCGGTGGACTTCGCGTCCGCCTTCTTGGCTTCTTCGAGATAGAAGGCCTCGGCATCGGCCGAGGCTTCCAGCAGGGCCGCCTGCTGCGCCTCGTCCAGGTCGTCGAACGTGCGCTTGTTCATCAGCAGCGGCTGGTACATGAACCACAGCGCCACGTCGCCGGCCGGCGTGTAGCAGCCGACCTGCTCGTACAGTCGATAGGACTCGAACGAGGAGGAGGAGGTATTGGCCGCATCCAGCACGCCGGTCTGCATGGCGTTGTAGATCTCGGACGAGGCCATCGAGGCGATCGAGGCGCCGGCGCCGGCCAGCATCTGCTCGAACGCCTTGCCGGCGGCCCGCACCTGCAGCCCCTTGACGTCGTCGGGGGAGGTGATGCAGCGGTCCTTGGCCGCGAAGCCTCCGGCCAGGTATCCGTGCACCAGCACCATCACGTCGTCCTCGGCCAGCTTTTCCTCGATGCGGCCCATGAACTCGGATTCGTTCAGGCGAGCGGCATGGTCGTGATTCTTGACCAGGCCGGGCATCAGCGTGAGGTTGAACGCGGGTTGCTGCCCGCCGGCGTAGGATAGCGGCAGCACCGTCATGTCCAGCTGGCCTCGGCTCAGCGGCTTGTATTGTTCGCGCGGCGGAAACAGGGACTTGGACGCAAAGATCGTGATCTCCAGATCGACATCGGCCGCGGCGACCGCGTCGGCCACGCGCTGGGCGACCTGGTGGCGCACGTCCTGGGTCGACCACTGGTGCGACAGGCGCAGCTCGGTGGCCTCCACGGCACCGATCGATCCGAGCGTCAGGACGGCCGGCAGGAGCAGCGTACGGGGCATGAATGAATCGCGAAGCATCGGACGTCTCGTCGGTGGGTGTGATGGTTGTATACAATGACATGACGACCGAATGCAACTCGCGACCGGTCGATGTCATCCGCGAAGCGCTGGAACAGGACATCCTGCTGGGCGAGATCGCCTCGGGCACCCGGCTGGACGAGCACACCATGGCCGAACGGTTCTCGGTGTCGCGCACGCCGGTGCGCGAGGCGCTCAACCAGCTGATCGCCACCGGCCTGGTCGAGCGGCAGCCGCACCGCGGCACGTTCGTGCGGGGCTACGACGCGATCGAGCTGCTCGAGCTGTTCGAGCTGATGGGCGAGCTGGAATCCTCGTGCGGACGCCTGGCCGCCAAGCGCTGCGATGCGCACGATGTGACCCGGCTGGAGGCGCTGGTCGAGCATTGCGAGCGAGCCGCCGACGATCCGGACGCCTACTACCGCGCCAACGAGCTGCTGCATTCCAGGCTCTACGCGCTGTCGGGCAACCGCTTCCTGGAACGTCAGGCAGCCGAGCTGCACCGCCGGTTGCAGGGCTTTCGCCGGTTGCAGCTGCGCTTGCCGCACCGGCTGAAGGATTCGATGAGCGAGCACCGGCGCGTGCTCGACGCGATTCGCGCGCGCGATGGCATGGCGGCGGCGCAGGCGCTCAGGTTCCACGTCGCGATCCAGGGCGAGCGCTTTCGGGATCTGGTGTCGAGGCTTCCCCTCGAGCCGGGTTGAACCCGGCCATCCGGTATCGCTCGGGTACCATCCACCTCGCGGGACGGCTTCGAAGGCCGTCCGCTTCAACGTATCCCAGATTCATCGATTCCCAGAGGAGTGCCGTTCGCATGTTCGCCATCCGATCGTTCGATCGTCGCCGCGCGCTGCGTGTGCTGGCCATCACGCTGTCGCTGCCGGTCGCGGCCGCGGCGAGCGTCGCGCAGGCCGCCGACGTCACGCTGCGCCTGCACCAGTTCCTGCCCGCGCAGGCCAACGTGCCGGCGCACATCCTGGACGTGTGGGCCGATCAGGTCGAGGCCGACTCGGACGGGCGCATCGAGGTGCAGCGCTTCCCGTCGATGCAACTCGGCGGCGCGCCGCCCGAGCTCTATGACCAGGTGGTGGACGGCGTGGCCGACATCATCTGGACGGTGGCCGGCTACACGCCGGGGCGGTTTCCGCACGCCGAGGTGTTCGAGCTGCCGTTCATCATGAACGATGCCGAATCCACCTCGCGGGCCTACTGGCAGTTCGCCGAGGAAACCATGATGGACACCGAGCTTCAGGATGTGAAGCCGCTCGGGCTGTGGGTGCACGGACCGGGCATCATCCATTCGAAGTCGCCCGTCACGTTGCCCGAGGACCTGGACGGGGTGAAGCTGCGCGCGCCCACCCGCACCACCAACATGCTGCTGTCGGCGTTGGGCGGCACGCCGATCGGCATGCCGGTGCCGGCGGTGCCCGAGGCGCTGTCCAAGGGCGTGATCAGTGCCACCGTCATTCCGTGGGAGGTCACCGCGGCGCTGAAGGTGCCGGAGCTTGTCGAATATCACACCGAGTTCGGCGATGCCTCGCTGTACACCACCACGTTCATCTTCGCGATGAACAAGGATCGCTACGATGCGCTGCCCGAGGATCTGCAGGCCATCATCGATCGGAACTCGGGCGAGCAGTTCAGCGCCTTCGCCGGTCGGACCATGCAGGAGTACGATGCGCCGTCGCGCCAGCTGGCCGTGGAAGCGGGCAACACCCTCATCGAGTTGACCGAGGAGCAAGTGCAGGTGTGGCGCGATGCCAGCGAGCAGACCGTCGATGCGTGGGTGCAGGAGATGGACGACAAGGGCCTGGACGGGGCGGCCCTGGTCGAGCGGGCCACCGAGCTGATCGCCGGGGCGGCAGAGTGAAGGACTCGTGATCGCGCGGTGATCATGCCGGGCAGAGGGCCGGACGCAGGCTCGGGCAGCGTCCCGGGTCCACGGGCGCCCGTACGGTCCTGACGGTGTCCGCGTCGATCGTGGCGGTCCGCTGGAGCGACCGTCTGGCCCGCTCGATGGCGGTGCTGGGCGGCCTGATCCTGATAGCGCTCGTCGTGCTGGTGGTGGCGAGCGTGGCCGGGCGTGCGCTGAACGGACTGGGCCACTCGGCCCTGGTCGAGCGCTGGGTGCCAGGCTTGGGGCACTGGCTGCTCGGCACCGGGGTGGGTCCGATCGATGGCGACTACGAAGTGCTGGAAGCGGGCGTCGCGGTGGCGATCTTCGCCTGCCTGCCGCTGTGCCAGTTCGTCGGCGGACACGCCACGGTGGACCTGTTCACCTCGCGCTTGCCGGTGCGTGTGCAGCGCCTGCTGATCGCGTTCTGGGAGACGGTCCTGGCCGCGGCGATCGTGCTGATCGGGATCAGGCTGTACGCCGGCCTGCAGGGCAAGATGAGCAACGGCGAGACCACCTTCCTGCTGCAGTTTCCGGTGTGGTGGGCCTATGCCGCCAGCCTGGCCGCCTGCGCCACCGCCATGCTGGTCGGCATCGTGTGCGCGGCGCTGCGCTGGGTGGAACTGTTCACCGGCACCGCGCAGCTGCCGCCGCACGGCGAGGGTGTCCGATGAGCCTGCTGGAGCTGGGCTACGCCTCGTTCGGCGTGCTGCTGGTGATGATCTTCCTGCGCGCGCCGATCGGGCTGGCGATGCTGCTGTGCGGCATCGGCGGGCTGTGGCTGGGCATGAACGGGCCGAACATGTTCATGGCGCGCCTGAAGAGCGAGGCCTTCTCGACCTTCTCCAGCTACTCGCTGTCCATCATCCCGATGTTCCTGCTGATGGGACAGTTCGCGACCTTGTCGGGCATGTCGCGGGCGCTCTTCAAGGCGGCGGAGGCGTGGCTGGGCCATCGCCGGGGCGGTGTGGCCATGGCCGCCATCGGTGCCTGTGCAGGCTTCGGGGCGATCTGCGGCTCGTCGCTGGCGACCGCGGCCACCATGGGGCGCGTGGCGCTGCCCGAGCTTCGACGCTACGGCTACTCGGGCGGCTTCGCCACCGCCACGCTGGCGGCGGGCGGCACGCTCGGCATCCTGATTCCGCCGTCGGTGATCCTGGTCATCTACGCGATCCTGACCGAGCAGAACATCGCCAAGCTGTTTCTGGCGGCCCTGGTGCCGGGCTTGCTCGCGGCGGTGGGTTACGTGGCGGCGATCTCCCTGCACGTTCGCGTTCATCCGGACTCGGCCGGGGATCGGGAGCCGGTGCCGCTGCCCGAGCGCTGGCGTGCGCTGGCGGCGGTGTGGCCGGCGCTGCTGATCTTCGTGCTGGTGGTGGGCGGCATCTACGGCGGCGTGTTCACGCCGACCGAAGGTGCCGCGGTGGGGGCGGCGCTGACCGGCATCGCCGCCTGGCTGTCCGGCAACCTGACCCGGGCGGTGTTCCTGCAGAGCCTGCAGGCGACCGCCATCACCACCGGCATGATCTTCTTCATCGTGCTGGGGGCCGGGTTCTACAACGGCTTCCTGGCGCTGTCGCAGGTGCCGCAGCAATTGTCCGGCTTCGTGGTGGAGCAGGGGCTGACGCCGTACACGGTGCTGCTGCTGATCCTGCTGTTCTACCTGGTGTTCGGTTGCCTGATGGACTCGTTGTCGATGATCCTGCTGACCGTGCCGATCTTCTACCCGGTGGTCAGTGCACTGGATTTCGGCATGAGCCCGGAGCATCTGGCGATCTGGTTCGGCATCCTGGTGCTGGTGGTGGTCGAGGTCGGTCTGATCACGCCACCGGTGGGCATGAACCTGTTCGTGATCAACGGCATGGATCGCGACACGCCGATCGGTGCCACCTATCGCTCGGTGCTGTGGTTCGTCGGCTCGGACATCGTGAGAATCGTCATCCTGGTGGCGTTCCCCTCGATCACCCTGTTCCTGCTCGGATGAGCGCAGGAGCCGTTCGTGCCGGCTTGCGCGCCCGATGGGCGCTCGTGTGCCTGTGCGTGCCGTTCGCCGGCTGCGGTGGCGGGTGGCAGGATCAGCCGGCCCCGTCGAGCGAGACGGTACCGGCGCACGTGCGCGTACGCGCCGTCGAACTGCCGAGCGAGGTGAAAGGCGCGACGCTCGACCTGGCGTTCCAGGTGCAGCGTGACGAGGTCGGATACCTGCTGCGCGTGCAGGCGACGGATCCGTCGGCGTGGTTGATCATCACGCGGGTGGTCTCGCCGTCCGGCAAGGTCCTGCATCGGGAGTCCGGTCCGTTCGAGGAGCCCGACATCGTCAGTCGGCTGAGCAACGAAAGCTGGTCGGGAGAAGGCGAGCTGTCGCTGTTCATGCCCAATGCCGCCGGCCTCGAACCGTTGCCGGGAACCTGGCGCATCCAGATCGCGCGGCCCGACGGGGACGAACTGGCGGGTGCCGAACTCTTCGCGGTCAGGCGAGTGGCACGAGGTGCCGGCCTGCGGCTGGATCTGGCGCTGGTCGATGCCACGAGGAACGGCTCGTTCAGTTCGGCCCGGTCGGCCCGCAGGTTGCGCACCGATCTGGCCAAGCACCGTGCCCTCATGGACGAGGTGCTGGCCGCGCACGCACTGGCGATCGGGCATCTGGACATCGTCGGGCGCCTGCCTCGCAACCTGCGCGGGACCGTGTCCACCGAGGACGACAGCGAACGCACGCTGTGCGACGCCGCCGTGCGGATGACTGCGCCCTGGTCGCTGCCCGTGGTGATCGTCGACGGCTTTCTCGGTGAGCACGAGCAGGTGCTGGAGCTGGCCGGCTGGGCGCCGATGCCGGGTGCGCTGAACGCGCTCGACTCGTCGCAGGCCTGCGTGTTCGTCGAATCGCACACCTATCTGGAGAACGACGAGGAGCGCAACGCGGCCTTCGCGATGACGGTGCTGCACGAGGCCGGGCACTTCGTCGGGCTGGACCATGTCAGCTCGGAGGACGGACGCGTTCACGACCGGTTCGACGATACGCCCGAATGCCACCTGGATCGGGTCGATGGGCGCGACAACCTCTTCTTCGACGTGCCCGGAGAGGTCGATGGTCTCATCGACGACTTCGAGTGCGGTCTGGATGGCGGTGCCGGCAACGTGATGTTCTGGTCCGGCGTGGCCGAGTTCGCCCCGTTCGGGTTCAGCGCCGGGCAGGCCGAGGTGATGCGGAAGCATCCGCTGTTCCGGCCCGAACGGGCGGAATGAGGGCGGCGGACGTCGCTTGTCGGCCATCGCTTTCGTCGCCGCCCGCGGGGTCGTGCACGACGAGGCGCCCGGCGAGCGCGGCGCGTCGGACCCAGGCGCGTTCCGCCTCCCAGGCATGCCCCGACCATCCTTGGAAACCGAAGCCGTACAGCTCGATGCGATCGCTGCGCAGCGCCTGGGCGACGCTTCGCACGATCGCGATGAATCCGGTGCTGGGGTAGAGCGCGGCACCGCCGGTCGGCGCCGTGGTGTCCAGCGCTCGCTGAGCGCGCCGATAGTCGCTTGCGCCCACCACGTGCACGCGATGGCCTGCGCGTAGCAGGGTTCGCCGGGCGGCGTGCAGGTGATTGATGCGGTCCGGATCGATCGGTCGGGCACCGTTCGCTTCGCGCCGTGCCGCCTGCCGCGGGGTCAGATGACCGGACAGCATCGGTATGGGCAGCACGACCTGCCGGGCAACTCGCAGGGCCGGGTGGTGATGCAAGGTGCCGTCGGCCAGCCACTCGGCCATCTGGCCGCCATGATTGATCAGGTACAGCTCGTCGGTGCGCATGCCCGCTCGTCCGGCAAGGCCCGGCGCCTTGTTGAACCGGATGACGTGCGCCGCCGCATCGATGCGGGAGGCGACGCCACGTTGCAGCGGCGCGTTGCCGACGATGGCGATGCGACGCATCAGCCTGGCCGGTCCGAGGCGGCCGGCAGCGCGGCGCCGAGAGGGAATCTGCGCTCGATCGGCATCGTGGACGGCAACCCGCCCACGATGCAGGCTCGATAGCGTGCCTCGTAGGCGGCCAGCATGCGCGCCAGGGTGAAGCACCTTTCCACCCGTTGCCGGGGCACCTGGCGCGCGATCGACAGGGCGCATCGCAGGGCGTCGGCCAGCGAGGCCGGATCCTCCCGTTCGGCGAACGCGCCCGCCTCGGCGACCACCTCGCGCACCGCGCCGCGATCGGTACTCGCCACGGGCAGTCCGCACGCCATGGCCTCGACCGCGACCAACCCGAACGGTTCGTCCCAGCGCGGGGTGAACAGCAATGCCGAACCGCGTCCGAACAGGCTGGCCAGCGCGTCGCCGTCCAGATGGCCCACGTGGCGAATGCGTTCATCCAGCCAGGGCGCCACGCGCCGCTGGAAATAGACGCCATCCTCGATCGGTCCGACGATCGACAGGGGCATGCCGACCAGTCTGGCCGTTCGGGCGGCCAGGTCGGTGCCCTTGTTCGGAGCGATGCGCCCGGCCCAGACCAGTCCTCGATCACCTTCGCATCGATAGGGCCATGCCTGTGTATCTATGCCGTTGTGCACCACATCGGCATGCGCTGGCGTACCGCTCGGCCACCACAGCGACGCCTGGTGTTCCGAGGTCACCGTGAAGCGTTGCGTGGCCGACCCGGAGGCATCGACGGCTCGGCGCAACGCGGCGAACGGTGGCACGTGCAGGCAGGTGAGCATGGGCATGCCGCACCGGGCGGCCTGCCTGAGCGGTAGCGGATGCATGGCGTTGTTGTGCACGACGTCGAAGCCGCCCGCCTCGATCTGATGCCAGGCACTCGTGTAGATGCTGTCCAGGTGATCGTGAAGCCGTGCGGTGCCGTGGTGCTCCGCCCAGGGGAGGCGACGTTCGTAGTGCTCGTCCACCGTGGCGTGCAGCGCCACGCCCGCTTCGCTGTCACCGGAGGCGAACAGGGTGACGTCGTGCCCGCGCTGCGCCAGCCCGCGCGCCAGATGCCAGGTGTGCGCCTCCATGCCACCGGCGAACGGCGGACGGATCGGATGACGCACATGGGCCAGCAGGGCGATGCGCAGGGGGGGCGCGGCCATGCCGGTCGAGGCGATCACGCCACGATCTGCTCGACCGAGGCATCGCTCGACGCATCGGCAGGCTCATCGGCAGATGGCGGTCGATGCAGGAAGCGTTTCCTGTCCAGCCAGCCGTCCGGGGGCGGCTGGCCGTGTCGGTGCCGGTATCGCTCGATCGCACGTGCCTCCAGGTGTTCGATGGCCCTGGCGGTCGATGCGTAGGGCGCACCGGCGCACGCCGCGTCCAGCGCCCGGTCGGGCACCGGGTCTGCTGCCAGGATGCGGATTCCGTCGCCGGAATCCTCGATCAGCTCCATCAGCCAGAAGCAGTACAGCCAATGCTCCATGGTGCGGTGCCCCCACTTGCGTTCGAACCGTTCGGCATTTCGCACCACGGACTCCAGATGGTGCACCGGCGGCATGCGCTGGTCGTGGAACTGGTGATACGCGCGTGCGCCGCGCATCCAGTGCAGCGCGATGCCGCGCTCCGTCAGCGTGCGTCCGAAGTCGGTGTCCTCGCCGCCGTAACCGGCGTAGCCCTCGTCGAACCCTCCCGAGGCCTCGAACGTCTTCCGGTGCAGGGCGAAGTTCAACGACCAGAAACAGCGGTAGTCGCCGCACGGCTCCACGTCCCGTTCCGGTGCATCCGCACGCGCATCGTGAACGACGGCATCGCGCTCGAGGCTGGCACAGGTCCAGCCCTGAGCGGTGGCACCCTCGGGCAGGTAGCGAACCTCGCCCATGAACACGCCCGCGTCCGGGCGCACGCGATGCGCATAGTCGGCCGTCAACGAGGGGGCGGGGATGCAGTCCACATCGAGAAAGATCAGCACATCGTTGCTCGCACGACGCGCCACGGCATTGCGCGCCGCCGCCAGCGGCAGCCCGTCGCCACCGATCGATACCTGATGAACCGGATACGTAGTGTCGGGCAATCCTTCGTAGAGCCGCTCCTGCATCACGCCGACGATCAGCTCGTCCGGCATGATCTTCTGACGTTCCAGGCCCAGCATCAGATGGTGCAGATGGGTCTGACGTCCGGACGCCAGGGTCAGCACGCTGACGGGACGGGTCTGCATGGGGGCGGGCTCGGACCACAGCGATGCGCACAGTCGCTCCAGCCAGCGTGCGGCCAGGCGATGGGCATCCAGGGTGATCGCGGAGCGCTGCAGGTCAGCGTCGTGGTGCTCGAACACCGACGCGACCGCCTGTCGCCAGCGGCCGGCATGCGATGGCAGGTGGGGCTCGTGATGCGCCAGTCCGGCGTGCGACAGCGCGCGAGCCTTGCACACCTGTTCGTCGAAATAGCACCACTGCGGCACCGCGATCCAGGGCTTGCCGGCGGCCAGGATCTGCTGAGTGGTGGTGTTGCCGACCGTGCTGATCACCAGGTCCGCGGCCGCCAGGTAGTCGTCGGCATCGTCGACCCAGCCGTGGTGGATCAGGTTGGACGGCTCGGTCGCGTGCCAGGTTCGCTGCACCGGACCGATCGTGTGCCAAGATGTGTCATTGAAGGTCCGGGCGCCGACGGCCAGTGCCGCGCTCGACATGGCATCCCCGCCGGCTCCCGTCATGACCAGGAACAGGCGTCGGTCCGGATCGATGCCCAGACGCTCGCGTGCCGATGGCCGTTCGCTCGGATCGATGCCGTTCACGGCAGCCGGCCCGCCGGCGAAGAAGGTCTTGTCGATCAGCTCCCTCGGCCAGTCCGGTTGCGCCAGCGCCCGATCGAAGGGCGCCAGCATGCCGACCGCTCCGCTCCAGCCGGCGCGGTGTCCCGGATCGTCCCGGTGGCCGTGCTGCAGGATGCCGACATGAGGTACCGAACACAGGCGTGCCAGCTGCGCAAGCTCGGCCGATACGTCGCTGATGAACAAGGCGGGATCGGCACGTCCGAACCACCGGGCGATCGTGGCCGTGGCACCACGGATGCCGGGCCAGCCCAACGGTGCGCAGTGCACGGTGTCCGGCTGCGGTATCCGGTTCAGTCCGATGGCTTCGTCTCCGGTCGGCTCGAACAGCGACGGGATGCCCACCACCTCGACCCCTGGGCGCATCGGCGGCAGGATCGTTGGTCGAGCGCAGAACACCGTGACCGCTCGATCCGGTTGCAGCGCGTTCACCAGGGCGGCACAGCGTTCGGCGTGGCCGCGACCCTGGTGATGCACGAAGTAGCCGATCGGCCGGATCGTCATGCCACCGCCTCGGCGACGTGTGCCGGCAGCTCGTGCGCCGACACCAGTCCGAACGCGGCCAGACCCTCCAGCACGCCGTCGGCGTGACAGGCGAAGGCTCGGTGCAGCGCGGGTCGCGCGGGCACTTGCGCCGTTTCGGGCAACGCGTTCCCGACCAGGATCGCCCGGCCGCAGCGGCTGAGCATGTCGACATCATTGCCGCTGTCGCCCGCCGCGATGCATTGGCCCATCGACAGTTGCCGTCTCGCCGCCTCGAACTCGATCGCGGCGGCCTTGCCGGCGCGCCCCGGTATCAGGTCGATGAATCGGCCGTGCGATGCGACGATGCGGACATCGAAGGCCTGAAGGGCGGGCAGGTTCGCGAGCATCGTCGCCTGGTCGCTGTCGCCGAACAGGCTGATCTTCCAGGGACGCTGCGTGCGCGGTTCCTGGTAGTGCACGGGAAGGGCGCGCAAGGTGGCGACGATCGCATCCCGATCCCACCCCGCCGACAGGCGCTCGGCCCAGCACGGGCAGCGCACGAGCCGACCGTTCGCCGCCGGACGCCAGATCTCGGTGCCCACCGAGGTGATCCACACCGACGGGCGCGGCAGCTTCCAGGTCCGGATGACGGCCACCGCTTCGGGCAGTTCGCGACCGGTCGCGACCGCGAACCGCGCCGCGCGCTTTTCGTGACCGGCCATCCAGCGGCCGAATCGGGAGGCACCGTCGACGCAGCCTGTCAGCGTATCGTCGATGTCGCAGGCCAGGAAGTGTTCGATGACGTCGGGTTCGTCGTGCGGGCGCGTGGCCGGCGATGCACGTCGGGCAGAAGCGTTCAGGACGGAATCGTGCACGGGCCGCGGACGTCGTTTCGCGGACGAATCGGGCCCGATCAGCTGTTCCATGGTGCGGGCAACGGTCGCGGCCCACGCTGCCCATCCGTACGTTCGCGCATGGCGCGCGGCCGATCGCGTTGCCGCCGCGTAGGCGTCGGTCTCATCGAGCAGGACGCGGCAGGTCCGTGCCAGGGACGGTTCGTCCGCGGGATCCACCAGCCGGCCGTGACCGATGGTGGCGAGAATTTCCCGCGGTCCGCCACGAGAGGTGGCGACCACCGGCAGCCCGCAGTGTGCCGCTTCGATCAGCGTCAGACCGAACGGCTCGTGCCTGGCAGGATTGACGAACAGGCCGCGCCGCTCGACCGCCAATCGGTAGAGCTGTGCCACCTCGATCGCGTCGTGGCGGCAGGGCAAGGCGACCTTGCCGTCCAGTGCGTACGCAAAGCGCAACGAGTGGAGACGGTCGAGCTCCTCGCTTTGCTCGTCCTGCTCGAGGCGTATGCGGGCGTGTTGCCCGGCCAGGATCACCAGGTTGCACAGCGATTGCAGTACGGGATCGCCGGCGTAGGCCTTCAACAGGGCGGGCAGGTTCTTCTTGGGCACGGGGCGGGCGATCGCCAGCAGGAACGGGCGCCCGGGTTCGTCCAGCAGCGGATCGATCAGGGCCTTCGCCCGGTCGGTGCCGGTCGTGAACGCCAGCGATACGCCGGGCCGCGCCACGACGGTTCGCGCCATGGCGCCGGCCTCGTAGCCGCCGACCTGCAGGCGGCGCTCGTCCTGCGAGGAGACGATGATGCGATCGCAGGCGTCTATGACGCGGAATTCGCGTCTCAGACGGGCCCGGTGCTCCGCCCCCGCTTCCAGCGACCTGCAGTGCCGACCCTTGTCCAGGGCGAGCGAATGCGGGGTGTACAGCACCGGGATGTTCCAGCGCTCGCGTACCGCCAGCGCCAGTTCGGCGGCATCGGCGAAGTGCGCGTGCAGCACATCGGGCCTGTCATGTCCGATCAGCTCGAACAGCGCTTGCTGCAGGGCAGGCAATTCGGCGCTCAGCGCTCCCTTGGTCAGGTAGTTCGGGTTGCCCGTGCGCAGGCGCCGGATGACGATGCGCTCGCTGACGCGCTGAGATTCCATCGCATGGTCCGCTCCGAGCGATGGGTCGTCGAAGGCGCGCGTGACGATCGATATGCGCGCGCCGGGGTGTTGCCTGGACTGGGCGATGGCGGCGCCCAGCACGTAGGCGATGTGGCCGCCGGTATCCTGCGTGACGCCGTAGTCGACGGGGGGAGGACGCAGGCATCCGCCTAATGCCACGTGCATGATGTGCATGGTGTTCCGGTCCATGATCAGAGGTGTTCCTGCCCGGTCGGTAGCCTAGGCATGGAACCTCGTTGCGGATGACCGGAAGAAAAAACGGCGTGTTCCGGAGCACAATTGCGCATGTGAGCAACGCTCGACTTGCATCGGGCGCGAGCGCGGGTTCGGCAAGCCGTGCGAGGGGGGAGCCGCCGGGCCAGGTGTCGGGCAACGTGTCGGGCGCGAACCCTTCCGCCGCCGCTTGCCGGTCGATCAGGTCGAACGGACGGGTGCCGTTCGATCGAACACGACGAGCGTGCCACGACCGCGGGACTTGGCCTGGTACAGCGCCCGGTCGGCGTGCTTGAGCAGGGCGTCCGAGTCGGCATCGCCGGCTTCGGGTATGGCCACACCGACACTTGCACCGATCTGCGCCGGTTGTCCGTCCAGATCGAACGGTCGCGACAGCTCGTCGATGATGCGGCGACCCAGGCTGATCGCCCCGGCTGGCTGGGCGATGTCGTGTTGAACGACCACGAACTCGTCACCACCGATCCGCGCGACCAGGTCCCCCGAGCGGGTGCAGTGTTCGAGCCGGCGTGCCGTGGCGACGAGCAGCAGGTCCCCCGCGGCGTGCCCCAGCGTGTCGTTGACCGGCTTGAAACGGTCCAGGTCCAGATACAGCACGGCGGTACCGGAAGGCGTGCCTTCCAGCAGCAATCGCTCGAGTTCCCTGTTCAGCGACCCTCGATTGGGCAGGCCGGTGAGGCAGTCGTGGTTGGCCAGGTAGCGGATGCGCGCCTCGTTCGCCCGCTTGACGGTGACGTCTTCGTGGACCGCGACGGTGGATCCGTCCTCCAGAAGCTGAACGTGGACCTCGACGTGACCGCCGTCACCGCGCATGAACTCCCGGCGGCGCCGACCCGGTGTCCGTAAAGGCTGGCGCGGGGAGTCGGGATGGTCGATCTCGCGGTGCTCGACCGATGCCATCAGCGCGGTGAAATCGGTACCGCGCACGCGCATCGATTCCGGATACGACCAGATCTCGAACAGCTTCTCGTTCCAGAGCTGCAGCGTATCGTCGGCGCCGAACAACGAGAAACCCACCGGCATCGATTCGAGCGCGAACCTCAGCAGGGCGTTCTCGGCGATAAGATCGGCGGTCGTGCGGCTACCATGATCGCCTGCCAGTGAGCCGACGAGTTCGATGACCGATCCGGCCGCCGACGATTGCCCGGACGGCGCCGACGTATCGGCACCGGGCTCGTCCGAAAATCGCGTCGACCGTGCGGGTCGCTGGTTCATCGACTGTATCCGTGACGGCGATCCGAATGTCATCGCCTCCCGCGATCGATGAGCGCCCCTGCAGGCTATCGGCCGCAGCGTCTCGATTCTTAGGGCCTGTGAAGGAACGAAGGGTACATCCTGCCGGCAGGATGCACCCTGCATTCCTTCACAGGCCCTGAGCGCCGGGAACGGATTCACGTGCGCCGTCAGGCGATCGGGACGTCGACTTCCTGGTGGCCTGACGGGTCGCCCGCCTGCTCGGCGACTTCGAATCGGCTGTCGTCAACGAGGCCCTAACGAGGCCCTTTATGCGTCGTTCTTCGCCTTCTAGCGGTTCCTTTCGGCACTTTATCGCTACGTTTACGTTTCGAATCAGCAGCTTGTCGTGGTGCGACCCCATGTTCGCCCGCCTGTTCGCCCTGTTCGCGGGGGGGGAGGCCGGTGTGCTGGGTGAGGATCTGGCCGGGCACGGGCTGCCGGCCGGCGCCGCGTCGTCGCGTGGTCGCCGAACCGGCATTGCCGCGGCGTGCGCCACCGGCCGGCTGGAACTTCGGGATCAGCTGGTTCGGGCCGCTGCCGATCAGGTCGCTGCGGCCCATGTCGCGCAGGGCATCGCGCAGCAGCGGCCAGTTGTCCGGGTCGTGGTAGCGCAGGAATGCCTTGTGCAGGCGGCGCTGGCGTTCTCCCTTGATGACCGGCACGCGCTCGCCATCGGCTCGCACGCGCTGGAGCGGGTTGTGGCCGGTGTGGTACATCGTCGTGGCGGTGGCCATCGGCGAGGGGTAGAAGGTCTGCACCTGGTCGGCCTTGAAGCCGTTGCGCTTGAGCCACAGCGCAAGATTCATCATGTCCTCTTCGGTGGTGCCGGGATGGGCGGCGATGAAGTAGGGGATCAGGAACTGCTTCTTGCCGGCCTTGGCGGTGTACTTCTCGAACATCGCCTTGAAGGTGTCGTAGCTGCCGATGCCGGGCTTCATCATGTGGTCCAGCGGCCCGCGTTCGGTGTGCTCGGGGGCGATCTTCAGGTAGCCGCCCACGTGGTGGGTGACCAGCTCCTCGACGTACTCGGGCGATTTCACCGCCAGGTCGTAGCGCAGCCCGGAGGCGATCAGCACCTTCTTCACGCCCGGCAGCTCGCGGGCACGCTTGTACAGCTTGATCAGGGAGGAGTGGTCGGTGTCGAGGTTCGAGCACACGTCCGGGTACACGCACGAAGGCAGACGGCAGTTCTGCTCGATCTCCTTCGACTTGCAGGCCAGTCGGTACATGTTGGCGGTCGGGCCGCCCAGGTCCGAAATCACGCCGGTGAAGCCAGGCACCTCGTCGCGGATGATCTCGATCTCCTTGATGATCGAGTCCTCGGAGCGATTCTGGATCTGCCGCCCCTCGTGCTCGGTGATCGAGCAGAAGGTGCAGCCGCCGAAGCAGCCGCGCATGATGTTGACCGAGAAGCGGATCATCTCGTAGGCGGGGATCTTCGCGCCGCCGTAGCTCGGGTGCGGCACGCGCGCGAACGGCTGGTCGAAGACGTAGTCCATCTCCTCGGTGCTGAGCGGGATCGGCGGCGGGTTCAGCCACAGCTTGCGCCCGCCCTGGTTCTGCACCAGCGCGCGTGCGTTGCCCGGGTTGGTCTCCAGGTGCAGCACGCGGTTGGCGTGCGCGTACAGCGCCGCATCGTTGGTCACCACCTCGAACGAGGGCAGGCGCAGCACGGTGCGATCTCGATTGCCGCGCGCGATGGAGCGGCGTTCCTCGCGGCTCATGAAGCGCAGCACGCTGGTGCCCGGTTCGGCGGGCGGCGCGGAGCTCGCCCCGTCCGCCTCGCTGCACGGCGGAGCGGACGGTCCGGGCAGGGCGGCGCTGGCCGCGCCGTCATTGGCGCTCGCACCTGCGGCCGAACCTGCGGCCGCACCTGCACCCGAACCGCGTTCCGGATCGTCCTCGTAGCCGGGCACCAGGTAGGGGTTGAGCGGCTCCTCGATCCGACCGGGCTTGTCGATGCGGGTCGAGTCGATCACGGTCCAGTCCGCCGGCAGCTCGTCGACGAAGAACGCGGTGCCGCGCAGGTCGGTGATGTCGCCGATCGCCTCGCCGCCTGCCAGCCGGTGCGCCACGTCCACGATGGCGCGCTCGCCGTTGCCGTAGATCAGCATGTCCGCCTTGGCATCGGCCAGGATCGAACGGCGTACCTTGTCCTGCCAGTAGTCGTAGTGCGCGATGCGGCGCAGCGAGGCCTCGATGCCGCCGATCACGATCGGCACGTCGCGGAACGCCTCGCGGCAGCGCTGCGCGTAGACGATCGAGGCACGGTCCGGTCGCTGGCCGCCCTCGTCGTTCGGCGAATAGGCATCGTCGCGGCGGATCTTCCGGTCCGCCGTGTAGCGGTTGATCATCGAGTCCATGTTCCCGGCGGTCACGCCGAAGAACAGGTTGGGCGCACCGAGGGCGGCGAAGGCGCCGGCATCCTGCCAGGCCGGCTGGGCGATGATGCCGACCCGGAAACCGTGCGCCTCGAGCAGTCGGCCCACGATCGCCATGCCGAAGCTGGGATGATCGACGTACGCATCGCCGGTGACCACGATCACGTCGCAGCTGTCCCAGCCGAGCGCGTCCATCTCGGCCCGCGAGGTCGGCAGGAAGGGGGCGCGTCCGTAGCACTCCGCCCAGTAGGGCGTGTAGTGCAGCAGGGACTCGACCTTCTGGGTACGGTGGGACAGGGGGGCGGGCATGGCGACGGACACGGCTGCGAGAACGGGACCGACGGGCGAGGTGCGCGTCAGATCCTTGATTCTACGTGTAAAACACGTGTTCTCGATCGTCGCGGGCAGCACCCCGGCGATACGACCGCACGAGCGGGCCCGATCTCGACCCTCGGCCCGCGGCGGACACGCGTGGGCCGTTTCGGAACCGACGACGTAACGTCAACCGCCACACGGCCGCTATCGAGCACCTGTCAAGCTGCTGCACGGGCGCCGCCGTCGCCGCCTCACCGACCCGGGAATCCCCATTCGCCTGCCCCGTCTTTCCGCCGCCACCCTGCTGAAGCGATCGCTGCCGGTGCTGGTCCTGGTCGGCGCCGTTTTCGCGGCGCGTGCGATCCTGTCCAGCGCACCCGAGGCGCAGCGCAGCGCACCGGCCGTGCTGCTGCCGACGGCGCAGGCCACCGTGCTGCAGCCGGTCAGCTACCCGATCGTTCTGCACAGCCGGGGAACGGTGCGGCCGAGCCGGCGGACCACGCTGGCGCCCGAGGTGGTCGGGCGCGTGACCGGGCTGTCCGAGCGGTTCGTGACCGGCGGGGCGTTCGAGGCCGGCGAGGTGCTGGTGCGCCTGGACGAGCGGGACTATCGGATCGCGCTGACCCGTGCGCAGGCGAACCAGGCCCAGGCCGAGGCGGCGCTGGCCGAGCAACGTGCCCAGGCCGCGACGGCGCGGGCCGACTGGCGAGCCCTGGGGCGTCGCGGCGAGCCGTCGGCGCTGACGCTGCGCGAACCGCAGACCGCCGCCGCGCTGGCCAGCCGGGATGCGGCCGAGGCCGAGGTGCAGCGCGCACGGCTGGACCTGGAGCGCACGCGCATCCGGGCGCCCTATGACGGCCGGGTGCTGAGCCGGGACGTGGACGAAGGGCAGTTCGTGACACGCGGTGCGCCGATCGGCGTGATCTACGCCATCGAGTCGGTCGAGGTCGGATTGCCGCTCGGTGCTCGTCAGGTGCCGTTCCTGGAACTGCCGTCCGTCACCTCGCCCAGCGGAGCCGCCGAGTCCGACGCGTCGCGCTCGGCGGTCGTGGTCGAATCCGGCAGCGGTCCGGATCGGCAGGCCTGGAGCGGGCGGATCCTGCGCGTGGAGGGCGTGGATGCCGGCACCCAGCAATTGAACCTGGTGGCGCGCATCGAGCGACCGTTCGACGATCCGGAGCGACCGCTGCGCATCGGGCAGTACGTGCGGGCGCGCATCGACGGGCGCACGCTGGAGCAGGTGTTCGTGCTGCCGCGGGCCAGCCTGCGCGACGAGCGCGAGGTGTTGCTGCTCGACGACGAGGGACGGGTGTCGCGGCGTGCGGTGACGCCGTTGTGGAGCGATGACGAGGTGGTGGTGGTCAGGAACGGACTGACGGCCGGCGAGATCCTGGTGCTGACCCCGCTGGCCACGATCGCCGATGGCGCACCGGTGCGGGCGACGATCGACGGGCGTGAACCCGACGAGGCGTCGCGCCCGTCGGATGTCGATTCGTGAGGGAGGGGGCATGCACGCGCTGATCACCTGGTTCGTGCGCAACTCGGTCGCGGCCAACCTGTTGATGGTCTCCCTGATCGCCTGGGGCCTGGTCACGCTGGGCACGCGCCTGCCGCTGGAGGTGTTCCCCAGCTTCGAGCTGGACACGGTGTTCATCGAGGTGCCGTTTCCCGGCGCGACCCCAGCCGAGGTGGAGCAGGGCGTCACCATCAAGATCGAGGAGGCGATCCAGGACCTGACCGGCATCAGGCGCCTGTCCTCCAGCGCCCGCGAGGGGTTCGGCACGGTCAGCGTCGACGTGCTGCCGAGTGCCGAGCCGCGTCAGGTGCTGGCGGACATCGAGCAGCGGGTGGCCGGCATCGCCACCCTGCCGACGGAGGCCGAGCGTCCCGTGGTGCGCATTCCCGACATCGACCGGGAGGTGATCAGCGTGATCGTCTCGGCGGCGATGCCCGAGCGCGAGTTGCGTCAGGTCGCCGCGCGCGTGCGCGACGAGCTCGAGGCGCTGCCGTCGGTGTCTCAGGTGCGCCTGTCGGGAGTGCGCGAGTTCGAGCTGGCGATCGAGATCGCGCCCCGCACGCTGGAGCGCTACGGGCTGACGCTGGCCGAGGTGGCGCGGGCGATAGAGGGGTCATCGCTGGACCTGGCGGCAGGCTCGGTGCAGAGCGCCGGTGGCGAGGTGCTGCTGCGCACCCTCGGACAGGCCGACACCGCGGCCGATTACGCGGCGGTGGTGGTGCTGGCACGCCCCGACGGTACGCGGCTGACGCTGGGCGACATCGCCACCATCAGCGACGGCTTCGAAGAGGATGCGCTGGAGCAGCGCTGGAACGGCCAGCGCGCGATCGAGGTCGAGGTGTTCCGAAGCGGCCTGCAGAGCGCGATCGGCGTGGCCGACGCGGTCAAGGCGTACCTGGTCGAGGCGCAGGCGCGCATGCCGTACGGCGTGCAGCTGGGCTACTGGCGCGACTGGTCGCGGGCGGTCAAGGCGCGTCTGAACACGTTGCTCACCAGTGCGGTGCAGGGCGGGCTGCTCATCATGATCCTGCTGACGCTGTTCCTGCGCTTCTGGGTGGCGGCCTGGGTGTTCGTCGGCGTGCCGGTGTCGATCCTGGGCGGCATCGCGCTGATGCCGATCTTCGGCGTCAGCCTGAACATGCTGTCGCTGTTCGCCTTCATCCTGGTGCTGGGCATCGTGGTCGACGATGCGATCGTCACCGGCGAGAACATCTACACTCACATGCGGCGCAGTCCGGGCGATCCGGACAGCCGTCGTCAGGCGGCGATCGATGGCACCAGCGAGGTGGCCGTGCCGGTGACCTTCGGCGTGCTGACCACGGTGGCGGCGTTTTCGCCGCTGCTGATGATCGACGGCGCGCGCGGACAGCTGTTCGCTCAGATACCGCTGATCGTCATCCCGGTGCTGCTGTTCTCCATCGTGGAATCCAAGTTCGTGCTGCCCTCGCACATGAGCCATCTGAACTTCCACCGCAAGCGACGCCCCAACCCGTTCGCCCGGCTGCAGCATCGCATCGCCGACGGCTTCGAGCGGTTCGTGGAACGGGTCTACCAGCCGGTGCTGGCCGCGGCCCTGGCGCGGCGTTACCTGACGCTGTCGCTGTTCATCGCCACCGCCATGCTGGTGTTCTCCCTGGTCAGCGCCGGTCACGTGCGCTTCGTGTTCTTTCCGCGCGTACAGTCCGAAACCGCCCGCGCCACGCTGGAGATGCCGCGCGGTACGCCGTTCGAGGTGACGCAGGCCCACATCGATCGCATGGCGGACGCGGCGCGCACGCTGCAGGATCGCCACATCGATCCGGACAGCAACGTCTCGGTGATCGAGGGCATCATGAGCACGGCAGGCTCGGCCGGACGCGGCGGTGGCGGCAGCCACCTGGGCCTGGTCACGGTGGAGATCTCTCCGCCCGAGGAGCGCACGCTGGCGGTGTCCAGCGCCGAGATCGTCGACCAGTGGCGCACGTTGATCGGCGATGTGCCGGGGGCCGAGAACCTGACGTTCCGGGCCGAGATCGGTCGCGGCGGCAGTCCGATCGACGTGCAGGTGTCCGGCGATGACCTGGGAGCGTTGCAGGAGGTGACCGGTCTGCTGCGCGAGGAACTCGCCGGCTACCCCGGCCTGACCGAGCTGTCCGATTCCTTCCAGGGCGGCAAGCAGGAGGTGCGGCTGGGCCTGCTGCCCGAAGGCCGTCAGCTGGGCGTGACCCTGTCCGACATCGCTCGCCAGGTGCGCGCTGCCTACCTGGGCACGCGGGTGCAGAGCCTGCAGCGCAATCGGGACGAGGTCGACGTGGTGGTGCGCTACCCGGCCGCGCAACGTGAATCGATCGATACCCTGCGCCGCCTGCCGATCCGGACCGCCGAGGGGCGAGACGTGCCGCTGGAGAGCGTGGCCAGCATCGAGATCGCGCGCGGACCGTCGCTGATCCAGCGCATCGACCGGCGCCGGGTCGTCAACGTGCGCGCCGAGGTGGACAAGGCGCGCACCGAGATCGAGGCGATCAAGGACGACCTGCGGCGGTTCACCGACGAGCTGCAGGTGCGCTACCCGGACGTGCGCTTCTCGCTGGAGGGCGAGGCGCGCGAGCAGCGCGAGAGCTTCGCCAGCCTGCGCACCGGCCTGCTGTTCGTGCTGCTGGTGATCTACACCCTGCTGGCGATCCCGTTCAAGAGCTACCTGCAGCCGCTGCTGGTGATGGTGGTGATCCCGTTCGGCATCGTCGGTGGCATCCTGGGACACATGCTGATGGGCATGCCGCTGAGCATCATGAGCTACATGGGCATGCTGGCGCTGTGCGGCGTGGTGGTCAACGATTCGCTGGTGCTGGTCGACTGGGTGAACCGGCAGCGTACCGCCGGGCTGCCGCTGATCGATGCGGTGCGAACCTCGGGGATGGCACGGTTCCGGGCGGTGATCCTGACCTCGCTGACGACCTTCTTCGGGCTGCTGCCGCTGATCTTCGAGTCCAGTACCCAGGCACAGTTCCTGATCCCGATGGCCGTCTCGCTCGGCTACGGCATCCTGTTCGCCACGCTGGTGACGCTGGTGCTGATTCCGGTCAACTACCTGGTGCTGGAGGATCTGCGCGCCGGGGCACGCCGGTTGCTCAGGGCAGCACGTGGGCCGGCGGCCCGCTCGGAAGCGTAAGGGCCTGTGAAGGAATAAAGGGTACATCCGTTGCCAGCGCGTCGTGGACGACATCGCGCAACGGTAGCGGGCCGAGCGCGTGCACGGTTCGCGGTCCGGCCGCGCCGAGCGGGGCGGCCGGTTCGCCCAGGCGGGTGTCCAGGTCGACCACCAGACCCTCGACGTCGGTATGCCGGTAGGAGGACAGCCGCGCCGACACCGAGGCCAGGCGCGTCAGGCTGCGCGTGCGATGCGCCAGTTCCTCGAACCGGCTCTCGAACGCATCGCGTGCCTCGTACTGTTGCGTGACATCGACGAACACCGCCATCGGATGCCCGTCCCGATCGCTGTGGCCGCCGCTGTCGTCAGCGTCGCTGCCGGCCCCGCGAGCCGACACCCAGCGCACCGGTGCGGCGCCCTGCGGCATCCGGAAATCGAACGTGTAGGGTTTCGTCGCTGAAGCGGCTGGCCCACCAGCGGGCGACGGCCTCGTCCCGATCACGCGGATCGATCCGTTCGAACAGCGCATCGAGCGGCTGCACCTGATCGTGCAGTCCGCCCCAGAATGCCTGCGACAACGAGTCCAGGGTGGCCGTGCGCCGTTCCGGGTTCCACGACCACAGGCCGACCTTGCCACGGTCAATGGTGTCGATGAAGGCGTCCAGCGTCCAGTCGGGCGGAACCGGGTGGCGGGCGTTCACGGCAGCACGGCATCGTCGCCGCGGCCACCGATGCGCCGGTCCTCGAACTCGGCGTAGCACCAGTGGCGCCAGACCATGCGCCGCGAGCGCTGCTTGGGGGTACCGTCGGTGGTGGTCCGGAACTTCACGAAGTTGACCTCCAGCAGACCGAGCTGCTGATCGGGGGGACGGTCCGCCGTGTTCCAGCGGCGGCACTGGTACTCGCCGTAGGCGCGGCGCACCGCAGGGTTTCGGTGACTGTCGACCCGCCCAAGGTACTTGCGCCAGCGATAGTTGTCGTACAACGAGTAGAAGCGCGCCGGCTCGACCCAGTCGCCGGCATCGGAGGTCTGGCGATGCAGGTCGACGATCTCGCCGGAGCGCAGCAGGCCGGGCACCAGCGGATAGATCGACACGCTGAGCGGGTAGGGGGCGAACATGTCCCAACGCTGATCGATGCGTAGCCAGCGCGCCGGGCGTTCCACGTGCTCGGGCATCCGGCCGCGCAACCCGGGCAGTTCCCAGACGTTGTAGGCGGTGACCACGTAGAGGAAGAAGGCCGCCAGCAGGCTGGCGCCGAGCGTGGCGGTGACCGTTTGCGCACGCCAGGGCAGCCAGCGAGCCATCCGCGCGTCGTCGGGATCGCCCGGCGCGATCGACTTCGTGGCGTTCGACCTCGGTCCGGCCCCGCCACGGGGGTGCCCGCCGCCGGGCAGGGCCTCCAGCAACCGGCCGATCGGACGTAGGGCCCGGCGTTGCCGGCAGATCAGTGCAAGCGCCGGACGGCCGACACGATGCCGAGCTTCGGGCTCGACCGTGTGCCAGCGAGGCACGAACCCGTGCGGCAGGTTCGACCCGCCCGGTGGGTCGGCCGCCTCGATGCGGGTGTGCAGTGGCAGCAGGAACTCGCGCAGCAGCAGGCAACGCTTCAGCGCGCCGTCATCTCCGGGTCGATACCGCAGGCCAAGCGCCGCCACGCCCGGCACGGCACCACCTCCAGCGGCCGATCCTCGGGGCATCGGAGCGCGTGACCCCGTCCACGCCGCCGCGGGCAGCAGCAGGCTGAGCGACATCAGGTCGATCAGGGGGAACAGGCCGATGTGCAGCATCAGCACGAAGGCGACGTGCAGCGAGGCCAGCAGGGCCAGGCCGATCAGCCGGGTGGAGGCGAACAGGCGCAGGAAGCGCGGGCGCTCGGGATCGCCTCCGATGGGCAGCACCGCGGCCAGCGCGAGCACCGGCGCCAGGAACTCCACGCCCAGCACGTAGCCGGTCGCACCCTTGAGCAGTGACGGGTGCTGCACCATCCAGTCGCCGATCGGGGTCGTGAAATGCTGCAGGCTGAGTGCGTAGAAGGCCGCGTCCAGATCCTGCCGCCACGGCGCTCCGGTCTTCAGCAGCGCGGTGAAGAAATACAGGTACAGCACCTGCAGCGTGACCGCGATGCTGGCGATGCCGAACCAGGGCGCGTGGTGTTCGAGCTGGCGTGCCCGGGCGTTCGGGTCGTCTCGCTGCACCGGCGTGAGCGCGGCGTCGATCGACCAGCGCATGCCGGTCGGCAGGAACACCGCCCAGAAGCACATCGCGACCAGCAGTTGATCGCCGCCCTGCAGCACCAGCGGGTTGCGGTTCATCAGCGAGCCGAGCAGCAGCAGCGAGATCAGCGTGGCCCAGCGCGTCCGGTAGCCTGCGATCAGCGCGATCGCCGCGATGGCGGCGATTCCGAACAGCAGGAGCTGCCACCACGCTTCGCCGCTGGCGGCGTGCAGCGACAAGTGCCAGCGGTGGGTCAGCTGTGCCCAGTGCTCGCGCGGCAGCACGCCACGGTCGGTGTAGAACGTCGCCAGGTCCCGGCCGCGCAGCAGCAGGTCGAGCAGCAGCAGGCTCCCCAGCGCTACGCGAAACAGCGCCAGCGAGCGCGGGTCCAGGCCGAACACATGGCGCAGGCGCCGGCGCAGTCCGTACCGGCTCGGGGCGTCGGCCTGCGCCCGTCCCCCGAACCCGTCCGTCATGCCGTGCCGCGGGCCATCAGGTCGGCGAACCCGACCCAGACCGGCTCGGCGTCGCTCCGCCCGTCGATCGCGATCAGTGCACGGGCGTGGATGTGGTCGGCGTCGAGCAGCGTGCCGGTGGAGCCGGCCTCGCTGCCGGCCACCACCCGGACGGCGACGCCTTCGGCGAACACGGGACGGCCGGCGCGGCGCTCGCTGCCACGCTTGTGACGCTGCTCCGCCTTGTCCAGCATGGCCTTCAGCCGCCGGCGTCGTTCGCTCAGCTCGGCCTCGACCAGGCTGGCGCCTGCCTGCGGATCGCGCCGGTCCGGCAGGGCCGCCCGACGATCGCTGATTCGCCGATCGCGCGCCAGCGCGCTCCAGAAGCGTCGATCCGTGGCCGAGCGACGCCGATCGTCCTGACGCCGGTCCGTGGCACCGCGATCGCGATGCGACGGGGATGACGGGCCCGCGCGCCGCTCCACCGAAGGCGTGCGTACCACCTCGGGCGAGCGGCGTACCGGCGTCACGGGTCTATTTCGGCTGGCTGACATAACGCAGGTAGGGCGTCAGCTTGCGAACGCCTTCGGGGTACTTCTTCTCGGCGTCCTCGTCGGACACGGCCGGTACCACGATCACGTCCTCGCCCTGGTTCCAGTTGGCCGGCGTGGCAACCTGATGCTGCGCGGTCAGCTGCATCGAGTCGATGACCCGCAGGATCTCGTCGAAGTTGCGGCCGGTGGTCATCGGGTAGGTCAGGATCAGCTTGATCTTCTTGTCCGGCCCGATGATGTAGACCGAACGAACCGTGGCATTGGTGGCGGCGGTGCGTCCGTCGGATCCGCCGCTCTCGTCGGCCGGGAACATGTCGTAGGCCTTGCCCACCGCCAGATCCGTGTCGCCGATCATCGGGAACGTGACAGCGGCGCCCTGCGTGCGGGCGATGTCCTCGGCCCAGGCGGCGTGATTGTCGACCGGATCGATGCTCAGGCCGATGACCCGGGTGTTGCGCTTCTCGAACTCGGGCAGCAGGTGGGCCACCTGGCCAAGCTCGGTGGTGCAGACCGGAGTGAAGTCCTTCGGGTGCGAGAACAGCACCGCCCAGCTGTCGCCGATCCAGTCGTGGAAGTCGATGCGGCCCTGAGTGGTCTCAGCCGAGAAGTCGGGCGCGATGTCGTTGATGCGCAAGCCCATGTCCATGTCTCCTGGTTCGAATGGCGATCTGCGGTGCGGGGGCGAAGTGTAAACTCCGGCCAGCCGTTCCGGTCCGGGTATTGCTGCTCTTGCGGCATGCAAGCCGCCGCCGCGATATCCCGTGTCCACGCCCTCATGAGGGCAGTGCGCCCGCGTGGCCCATGCCGGTGGGCCGTCATGACGCTTTGGACAGTCGTGAGTCTGGCGGCTTGCCTGCCACCCGGGTCCGGCGCGGCCGCGGCGGCCGAGCCCCTGCGGATCGTCGAAGGCGACATCCTGGTATCGGCGCAGCCGCTCTCGAAGCGCGGCGTGGTGTTCGCTCGCCACAGGCTCTGGAACGACGGGGTCATGCCGGTCTGGCTCGATCCTTCGATCGGTGTCGCGGCCCTGCGCGAAGTGCGCGCCGCCATGGCCCTCTGGAGCCGGGTGGCCGGTGTGCGCCTGGACGAGCTGGACGCCCCCCTGGGCGATGCGCAGGATCACGTGCGGGTGGAGCCCGGAGAAGGTTGCGCCTCCTGGGTCGGGCGGCGCGGAGGCGCCCAGTCGCTGTGGGTGGCACCGGCTTGCGGCCGCGGCGCGGTGCTGCACGAGCTGGGGCACGCGCTCGGGCTCGAGCACGAGCACACCCGGCCGGATCGCGATGCCTGGATCCGGATCAACTGGGACAACGTCGAGCCGCGCAAGCGCCACAACTTCGATCTGGCGCCGCCGGGAACGCGCTTGCTGGGCGACTACGACTACGCCTCGATCATGCACTACGGGGCCGACTTCTTCGGGATCGACTCGCGCGTCACGATCGAGCCGCTCGACCCGCGAGCGCGCATCGGTCAGCGGCGGGCACCGAGCACCGGCGACATCGCGGCGATCGCCGAGCTGTACGGGACCGATCTGGCGCTGAGCGCCGACGTGTTCGACGACGGGCGTTCCGCCCTGCTGCTGCAGGCCCTCGTCACCAACCAGGGTCGCACGGGTGCGCATGGCGTGCAGGTGAGCGCCCGCCTGCCCGCGGGCTGGCGTCTGGCCGCCGATCGTGACGAGCGAGTCCCGAGCGCGGGGGCATCGTGGCGGTGCGTCGGCGAATCGCGGCTGACCTGCACCGGCGAGCGCCTGGAGCCTGGCGCGGTGGCGATGCTGTCGTTGTCGCTGGCGGCGCCGAAGGCTTCGCGAAGCGACGGCGACGGCGATCGCGTGGCGCTGCGCGTGAACGCGGGCAATCACGATCATCGATCCGACAACGATACCGCCACCTTGCGGCGTGTCGTGCGGGCCGACGGTGGCAGCGCGTTCGTGGAGGACGGGCAGGCGTGGCCGGGCCGGGACGAGCGGCCGGTTTCACGGTTCGACGATCCCGGGTCCCGAACGCAGGAGGCGTCCCGGGATGGCGATCACGGTGCCGTCGACGGGGTCGGCATGGGGGCCTTCGGCGTCGGCTGGCTGTCGATGCTGGTGCCGATGGTGCTGTGGCGACGGTTCGGGGCCCGGTTCGAAGCCCGATTCAGGGCCCGATTCAGGGCTGAAGCGGTTCGCCGGTGACCGGATCGATGTCCGGCTCCGGTTCGAAACCGTCGTCGAAGGTTTCGTCCTCTGCGTCGATCGGCATGCCGTTGTCGTCGAACGCGACGCCCTGTGCCGGCTGTATCTCCTGAAGCTCGTCGACCCGGTTCGGATCGCGCAGCGCACTCGGATCGATCGGCAACCCGTTCTCGTCGTACTCGACCTCCTGCGGGCCGTTCGGCTGCGCATTGAAGTCCACATCGTCCGCCGGTGCGCCGCTGGGCAGGAACTCGGCGCTGTCACCGCCGCCATCGGCGGGATCCGGCATCATCATCACCACCTCGATGATGGGGGCGTCGGGACGCGCATCCTCGCGTACCAGCAGGTGATTGGGCGCCAGCAGGGCGATCGCCCGGTGCAACGGCTCGTCGACGAAATCGGCCCCGAGCGGTGTGGTGGATTCGCCGGTGACGACGAAGCTGATGCCGGTGGCGTCGTGCAGGGCGGCGGCGAGTCGCTCGGCCGGAACCGGGTCGGTGCGCAGGGTGAGCAGCCCGTCCCGCAGGCCGACGTCGATGGCGGCCTGGGCCAGCGCAGCGCAGGCGAACAGGGCACCGCAAGCGGCGGCGATGCCCGCCGGGGCACGGGAGCGATGCCTGCGCCGGGATCCGGAGCGGCTCGGTCGGTCGGTCCGCAGAGCGAGCCGGCAGTGCGACGCCGGGCGGACGAACGAGCGGGTCAAGGTGGATCGCATGGTGACACCGGCGCTTCGACGAGGTTGTCGCCCAGTGTATGCCGGTTCACCGGTGCCGTTCGTTCTCGCGTGACCAGGCTGCCCGCGGCAGGCTCAGCCTTGCCTGATAGCCGTCCGGCCGCTGCCGAGAGACCAGCTTGCCGCCAGCCGAGGCGACCAGATCGTCGAGCATCGGTGGCCCCTCGAACGACGGGCGACCCTGGCCCCGTCCGTGTTCACGCCATTCGAGCACGAACGCCCGGTGCGCATCGAATGCCCAGCTCAGTTCGACGGTCCCGTCCGGAACCGACAGCGAGCCACCGTCCGCCGCCCGCGTCACCAGCTCGTGCAGCACCAGTCCGAGCAGCGAGACCACCTCGGCCGCCATGGCCACGCCTTCTCCGCTGATCCGGACACGTTCGGCTCCCCCGGCCGGCGACGGCAGGCGATAGGGCTCGAGCACCGCACGGGCGACCGGGGCCAGCGACGCCTGCCGTGGCGCACCTTCGTTCAGCGTGGCCTCGTACGCGCGCGACAGGGCGGCGATGCGATCGTTGATGTGGCGGGCGAAGCGCGGTTCGCCCTCGTGCCGGGCGGTCATCTTCACCACGTTGCTGATGATCGGAAACAGCTGGCGCAGACGGGACGTCAGCTCGGTGGCCAGCGTGCGTGCCTGGAACTGCGCCTCCCGTGCCTGGCGCAGCTCGGAGACATCCCACTGCGAGCCGAAGTAGTAGCGCAGCCTGCCGTCGACATCGTAGATCGGACCGACGTGCAGCGCGTTCCAGAACGGCGTGCCGTCGGCCCGGTAGTTCAGCAACTCCTCGACGACGACCGATTCCCGACGGATCGCCTGCGCGATTCTCGCCACCGTCTCCGGCTCGGTGTCCGCGCCCTGCAGGAAGCGACAGTTCCTGCCCAGGATCTCCTCGCGCGGATAGCCGGTCAGCTCGACGAACGCCTGGTTGACGTACACCAGTGGCGCATCCGGCCGGGTCGGGTCGCTGAGCACCATCGCCATGCGCGTCTGGTCCATCGCCTGCTCGAACAGCGGACGGATGCTGTCCGCCACGGCGAACGCACCCGGGGCGCCGGCCTTGCCGACGTCGCTCAGATCCGGGTCGCTGCCGGTCGATTCCGGTACGGCCGGTTCGCGGTGGTCGGAGTCGGGACCGAGCTGGGTATCGGGATCGGTGTCGGGCTCTTCAATCATCACGCCGAAGCGTCGGTGCAACGCGGAGACGAACAGTATCGCACCTCGACCCGGCTCGACGGTGAGCATCGCAACAACGGTTTCGTTCGCGCGTGCCATCGATCGTGCGCAGCGTAACCTGTCGCCCCGTCGGACACGCCCGTGCCCGGCACGCCGCGTACCCGGATCTCTCGTCATGTCATTGACCTTCATCGTGCCCGGCTGGCACGCGGCCGGCACCGCCCGGCCGCCCGACGAGGCGCCGCACCAGGTGCCGGGGATGGCCTGGCAGGTGCGGCGCGACGCGGCGCCCTGCTGGCGCACCGCGGTGTGGAACGCCTTGGCGTGCGACGCCACGCCCGGCACGGCGATCCGGGTTCCGGCGGCCAACGACTGGACGGCGCGTACCGGTCGGCCACCACCGCCCGGGCGTCTGCTGCGCGCCGACCCGGTGTCGCTGCTGGCCGATCGGGATACCGCCATCCTGCGCCCGCCCGCCAGCCTGGCGCTGAGCGAGGCCGAATCCGCTCGTCTTGTCGCCACGCTGAACGAGTTGCTGGCGGACGATGCCCGGGTTCTCGAGGCGCCGACGCCGTGCGACTGGTACCTGTCCGGGCCGGGCCTGCCGACACTGGCCCGGTCGTCACCGGATGCGCTGGCGTTCCAGCCGTTCGATCCGATGCAGGTTCAGGAGCCATCGATCGCGCCGGCGCGGGCGGACATCGGGACCGACACCGAGGCGGCGGCGTGGCGGCGCCTGCGCACGCTGCTGAGCGAGGTCGAGATGGTCCTGCACACGCATCCGGTCAATCAGGAGCGGCGCGCGCGGGGGCTTCTCGCGGTGACGGGGCTGTACCCCTGGGGGGCGGCCGGTGAGTGGCCCCGCGGCTCGTCGAACCCGGCGGGGCGCCTCGATGCGATCATCGGCGACGAGCCCTTCGTGCGGGCGGCGGCGAGCGCCTGCGCCATGGAGCCGATCGACGACGTTCCCGGGCCGGTGTCGCGATGGCTGGGCGCGGACCGTCACGCGCTGGTGATCGACCTGTCGTTGCTGGTGCCGTGGCTGAGCGGCGACGAGTCGGCGCTGGAGGCCGCCCGGTCGGTCTTCGCCGAGCGTCGCCTGCAGCCGCTGATCGCCGCCGGACACCGTCCGGGGTGGCACGACGCCGGTCCGAAGGGTGCCGCCTCCGGGTTGCGCATCCTCGCCGAGGCCGGCTGGTGCCATCGCGCCCAGGACCCGCCCGGCGGCATTGCAGCCAGGTCGTTGAACCGGCTGCTGGACCGGTTGCGCGGTCTCAGTCCGGGTCGGGCTCGATCCTGACCAGCAGGTCCTTGGCATCGATCTGGTCACCGACCGTCACCAGCAGTTCGGTGATCTGGCCGGCGCACTCGGCATGGATGGCGGTCTCCATCTTCATGGCTTCGATGGAAACCAGCACATCACCGGCCTCGATGCGTTGGCCGGCCTTGATGGCCACGGTCGAGATGACGCCGGGCATCGGCGCGCCGACCTGTCCGGGCACCGCGGGGTCGACCTTGGCACGGGCAGCCGCACCGGTCGCGCCGTGCAGCCGGTCCGGGACCGCGACCGAACGAGGTTGGCCGTTCAGCTCGAAGAACACCCGTTTCATGCCCTTCTGGTTGACCTCGCCGATCGCCAGGCAGCGCACCACCAGGGTCTTGCCGCGCTCGATCTCGATCAGGATCTCCTCGCCGGGCTGGATGCCGTAGAAGTAGACCGGCGTGGGCAGCACCGAAGTCGGCCCGTACAGCTGGGCGGCGCTGGCGAACTCGGTGAACACCTTGGGGTACATGTTGTAGGCGGCCAGCGACTGCTCGCCGGCCCGATCGTTGGGCGGCACGCCGAGCAGCGACACCAGCGAATCGCGGCGCGCATCCAGGTCGGCCGCCTCGATGGTGGCCCCGGCGCGCTGCGACAGCGGCGCCTCGCCCTTGAGCACCTTGGCCACGATCGGTTCGGGGAAACCGCCGGGCACCTGGCTCAGCTCGCCGCGCAGCATCGCGATCACCGAGTCGGGAAAGGCGATCTCGCGACCCGGATCCAGCACCTGCTCCACCGTCAGGTCCTGACCGACCATCATCAGCGCCATGTCGCCGACCACCTTGGAGGAGGGCGTGACCTTGACGATGTCGCCGAACATCGCGTTGACGTCGGCATAGGTGCGGGCCACTTCGTGCCAACGCGACTCCAGGCCGAGCGAGCGAGCCTGCCCCTTCAGGTTGGTGAACTGCCCGCCGGGCATCTCGTGCAGGTAGACCTCGGAGGCCGGTCCCTTCAGATCGCTTTCGAACGCGGCGTACTGGTTGCGCGCATCTTCCCAGTAGGTGCTGATGCGTGCGATGGCGGAGGCGTCCAGGCCCGGATCGCGCTCGTGACCGGACAGCGCCAGCGCGATCGAGCCCAGGCACGGCTGGCTGGTGTTCCCCGACAGCGCATCCATGGCGGCATCGATCGCGTCCACGCCGGCGTCGACCGCCGCCAGCACCGTGGCGGCACTGATCCCGGAGGTGTCGTGGGTGTGGAAGTGCACCGGCAGCGAGACGGTGTCGCGCAGGGCGGCGAACAGGGTGCGCGCCGCGGCAGGCTTCATCAGACCGGCCATGTCCTTGATGCAGATGATGTGCGCGCCGGCCGCCTCCAGCTCGCGCGCCAGCTTCAGGTAGTAGTCCAGCGAGTATTTCTCGCCGGCGGGCGAACGGGTCGAATCGTGCAGGTCGCCGGTGTAGCAGATGGCCGCCTCGCACAGCTTGCCCGACTCGATCACCGCATCCATCGAGACGCGCATGTTCTCGATCCAGTTGAAGCAGTCGAACACCCGGAACAGGTCGACGCCGCCCGCGGCCGCCTGCTCGATGAAGTGGCGCACCACGTTGTCCGGATAGTTGGTGTAGCCGACGCCGTTGGCGCCGCGCACCAGCGCCTGCAGCAGCAGGTTGGGCGCGCGCTCGCGCACCATCGCCAGGCGCTCCCAGGGGTCTTCGGTCAGAAAGCGCATGGCCACGTCGAAGGTGGCGCCGCCCCAGCATTCCAGCGACAGCAGTTCGGGCAACGAGCGCGCATAGGCGTCGGCGATGCCGGCGATGTCGATGGTGCGCATGCGGGTCGCCAGCAACGACTGGTGGCCGTCGCGCATCGTGGTGTCGGTCACCAGCACGCGCTCCTCGTCGCGCATCCAGCGCGCGAAGGCGCTCGCGCCGTCGCGTTCCAGGCGCTGGCGGGTGCCGTCGATGACCGGCTTGTCGTAGTACGGTGCCACCGGCGGCTGCGCATCGATCCGCGGCCGAGGCCGGTCGCGCACCTCGGGGTGCCCGTTGACCGTGACGTCGGCGATGTACTGCAGCAGCTTGGTCGCGCGGTCCTTTCTCTGCACCTGCTCGAACAGCGCCGGCGTGGTGTCGATGAAGCGGGTGGTGTAGGTGTTGTCCTGGAAGCTCTCGTGCCCGATGATGTTCTCCAGGAACGTCAGGTTCGTGGCCACGCCGCGGATGCGGAACTCGCGCAGCGCCCGGTCCATGCGGCGGATCGCTTCCTGCGGCGTCGGCGCCCAGGCGGTGACCTTCTCCAGCAGCGGGTCGTAGAAGCGGCTGATCACCGCGCCCGAGTAGGCGGTACCGCCGTCCAGCCGGATGCCGAAGCCGGTCGCGCCGCGGTAGGCGGTGATGCGTCCGTAGTCGGGCACGAAGTTGTGCTCCGGGTCCTCGGTGGTGATGCGGCACTGGATGGCGTGGCCGTCCAGCCGGATGTCCTTTTGCGCCGGCACGCCGGATTCGGGGGTGCCGATGCGGTGGCCCTCCACCAGGTGGATCTGCGCCTTGATGATGTCGATGCCGGTGACCTCTTCGGTCACCGTGTGCTCCACCTGCACGCGCGGGTTCACCTCGATGAAGTAGAACGCTCCACTGTCGATGTCCATCAGGAACTCGACCGTGCCGGCGCCCAGGTAGTCGGTGCTGTGACCGATCTTCAGCGCGTAGCCGGACAGCTGCGCCCGCTGCGCCTCGTCCAGGTAGGGAGCGGGTGCCCGCTCGACCACCTTCTGGTTGCGCCGCTGCACCGAGCAGTCGCGCTCGAACAGGTGAACCACCTGCCCGTGCACATCCCCCAGGATCTGCGCTTCCACGTGGCGCGCACGCTCGACCAGCTTCTCCAGGTAGATCTCATCCTTTCCGAAGGCGGCGCGCGCCTCGCGGCGTGCCTCGTCCACCTCGCGGTCCAGGTCCTCGGGCGAGCGGATGGTGCGCATGCCGCGCCCGCCGCCACCCCAGGAGGCCTTGAGCATGATCGGGTAGCCGATGCCGTCGGCCATGCGGCGGATCTCGGCCGGATCGTTCGGCAGCGGCTCGGTCGCCGGCACCACCGGCACCCCGGCCTCGATCGCCAGCTTCCTGGCCGACACCTTGTTGCCGAGGCGTCGCATGGTATCGGCGCGCGGCCCGATGAAGGTGATGCCTGCCGCATCGCAGGCATCCACGAACTCGGGGCTCTCGGAAAGCAGGCCGTAGCCCGGATGGATCGCGTCGGCGCCCGACAGTTTCGCCACCCGCAGCACCTCGTCGATCGACAGGTAGCTCTCGATCGGGCCCATCGGTTCGGCCAGGTGCGGGCCGTTGCCGATCGGGTAGGCCTCGTCGGACTTGAACCGGTGCAGCGCCAGCTTGTCCTCGCGCGCCCAGATGGCCACCGTGGCGATGCCGAGCTCGTTGGCGGCCCGGAACACGCGGATCGCGATCTCGGAGCGGTTGGCGACGAGGATCTTCTTGATGGACACGGCGACTCGCTGGCGGTTGAAACTGACGTGAGCAGAGTCTAGCGTGCGCGCCCGTGCGTCATTTCCGCCCAGGCACAGCTACTGTTACCCGATCCTCCGCCAGACGCCGGCGGCGCCTCGACGTTCCGGGCCCGTCAGCTCAGCTGTCCGGGCTCGTCAGCTCGAAACGGAAGCGGATCAGCACGTCGTAGTCCACCCAGTCGTCGCTCGCCTGACTGTTCAGCCCGAGGTCGAAGGCACGGCGATCGACCGTGAATTCGCCTCGCGCCACCCGGGTGCCGTCCTCGTCGACCAGGGCCATGGCGAAGTCCACCGCCAGCGGCTTGTCCTTGATGGTGAGGGTGCCGGTGACGTCCAGCGTGTCGGCATCGGCACCGGGGGCGATCGAATCGGCCACGAAGCGTGCCTCGGGGTGCCCCTCGGCGTCGAACCAGTCCGCATCGCGGATCGAGCCGTCCACCTGAGGGTTCGGGCTGGACACCGAGGCGGTGACCACCACCGCCTCCAGCGTGCCGGAGCCCGGATCGGTCTCGTCGATCGAGGCGGTGACATCGGCGTCGGCGAAGGTGCCGGGCACCTCGTCACCGCTGACCCCGGCCACGAATCCGACCTCGGCGGCGCCTGCGCTGACGACCGCCGCGCCGCGCGAGGCGTCCGCGTACAGCCAGACACCGGTGCCGAAGGCCGCCACCGCGACACTGGTGGCGGCAAGCTTTCGCCACCAGGAACGCGAGGTCCAGTCGGGCAGCATCCGTACCAGCACGTGATCCTTGTTGATCAGGTGGTGCTTCAGGGCCGCCCCGGCGTGCAGCAGGAACAGCAGGATCAGCAGGTTGGCGCCCAGTTCGTGCAACGTGTGGAACCGGTGCTCCAGCGTCTCGCTGACCGGCAACGGCAGGTGCGGCCAGGGAATGACGTCGAACAGCAGGGTGTCCACCTCGAGCGTGGACACCGACGCCATCGCCCAGCCGGTCAGCGGAATGGCGAACATCAACAGGTACAGCGCCACGTGGGTGACGTGCGCGGCGGCCCGCTGCCAGGCCGGATCGGTGGCCGGCATCGATGGCGCCGAGTGCGTCAGCCGCCATGCCAGCCGGACCACCGACAGCAGCAACACCGTGATGCCGAACGTCTTGTGCCACTGGGTGAGCACGAAACGCATGCCGTCGTCACGCTCCAGCCCGGTCATGTACTTGCCGACCGCCAGCAGGCCGAGGATCAGCAGAGCGATGGACCAGTGCAGCAGCACGGCGACGTCGTTGTAGCGAACGAAGGAGCGATCCTTGCGATCGCTGTCCGGAACGGCGTTGCCGCCGGCTGCTGCACGTTCCATGATCGAACGATCCCTACTTCTGGAGAACCATCTCGGCGCTCACCTCGATCTGCACCTCGTCGCTGACCGCCGGTGCCGCCTTGCCCAGGCCGAAGTCGCTGCGCAGCACTTCACCGCCGGCATCGACGCCGATGACCGGATCGCCGCTCATCGGATGGTTCATCGCCGCGTTGAGCGTCACGTTCATCGTGACGGGCCGTGTTTCGCCAGCCAGCATCAGATCGCCGTTGACCACGTAGGCGCCGTCACCGCCTCCCTCGACGGATGTCGACGTGAAGGTGATCTCGGGGTTGGCCTCGACATCGAACCAGTCGGCGCTGGTCAGGTGCTCCTTCCAGATGTCGGATCCGGCCACCACGCTGGCGGGGTCCATGGTCATCGAGATCGTGGTGGCGGCCACGTCGGCAGGGTCCAGCTCCATCGTGATCTCGAAGGTGTCGAACGAGAGCGACGGGTTGGACAGGCCGAGGTGGTTGTAGCTGAAGTCCACGTAGGCATGCGTCGGATCGCTCTTGTAGGTGCCGGCAGGCACCGCACTCAGGTCCTGTGCGGCGACCGGCAGTGCGAACGAGGCGGCAAGCACGGCACCGGTCAGCAGGGCCGGACGGAACACGGGGATCTGGGGCAGGTTCATGGGCGGGACAGCTCCTGGAAATGGATGAAGGTGAAGGGGAACGTCGGCACTGGATGATGCCGCAAAGACGTGTTGCGGCAACCTCGTCCGGCCGAACCTGACGTTCGACCGGAATGGTACGAACGGTGCGGGGTGGTGGAGTTCCCGACGCCCGCTCGCCGGGGCCGCTCACGACGATTGCTCATCAAGCGTGACGTGGCGCGGATCTACGGCTATCATTCGTGGACTGGCGCCGGAGACGGCCCCAGCGGATGCGCCCGTAGCTCAGTTGGATAGAGTACCTGGCTTCGAACCAGGTGGTCGGAGGTTCGAATCCTTCCGGGCGCGCCACCCCTCTACAGCATCGCCGGCTGACCGGAATGCGCTATCCGGCAGCTGCCCCGATCGGTATCCGGGTCAAGCCTGACCGGCGGTCGATTCGGCCGACAGCTCTTTTTCCGATCCGACAGGTCTCCCGCGTCGTGTCTTGAGCGTCGATCGGGTAACGGAACGGGCAGGAACCTGCCGCATCGGGCCTGTCGATCTTCCAGTGTCCCGCGCGACCTGTTCAGTTCGGTCGCCAGAGGACGATCATCTGGACAGCGGGACGACAACCGCCAACGACGGCTCGTCTTTCAATGAGGTATCCGTGACGTGGAGGTCCGTCGGCATGGACACGGTATCGATGGACAGGGTATCGATGGCAAGAAGGAACTTGCAATGCAGAGCCTGACGTGCGTTCTCATCGTCGATGACAACGAGACCGACCGGTACGTGCTGCGACGCAGGCTGCGGCGCCGCTGGCCGACGGTGTCGGTGCTCGAAGCCACGGACGGACAAGCGGCGATCGAGTTGCTGGAGATGCCGGGCCGGACCCTGCCGGATGTGATCTTTCTGGACATCAACATGCCGCGCATGGACGGTCACGCCTTCCTGAAGACCTACTTCGGCGAAGATGACCGCAAGATTCCGGTCGTGATGATGCTCACCTCGTCCGAGGACGAACACGATCGGCAGCAGGCGCTGCGCTTCTCGAGCGTCAGGGTGTATGCCGCCAAGCCCGTCGAGCAATCGTTCATCGACGATCTGCCGAACAGGCTCGCGTAACGCGCCGGTCCCGACCAGGATCCGGCGCGACGGTCGTGCCTTCCGGTGGACTCGACTCAATACCCTTCGCGGGCAGCCGTTATCCATCGGCATGAATCCTACGTTCCTGTCGCGGTACCGGCACGTCGTCACTGGCCCGCCGCGGGTACCGGGGCGTCACGGGCTGACATGGCGATACGTGCTGGCGCTCACGATCATCGGGACGGTGCTGCTCGGGCAGCAGGGCCTGTCGATCCTGAAGGCCGGGCAGCACAAGAGCGACGGCGCGCTGATCAACGAAAGCGGCTCGCAGCGCATGCTCTCGCAGCGGATCGCGATGCTTTCGAACGATCTCGCCGAGCTGTCCGACGATGGCCTGCGAACCGAACGCGCGGCCTTGCTGCGGCGCTCGTCGGTGCGCATGCAGGTCAATCACGCCAGGCTGAGCGCCGACTGGCACTCGCGCGCCCGGGATGGGCAACCGGATTTCGCCGCCTTGCTGGACGAGGGGGGCATCGCGCCGCGCATCGAGCGCTTCCTGATCCTGGCGCACGAGGTCCTCGCCGACATCGAACGGCCGATGGCGGATCTGCCTGGCGCGCGCGCCGCGGCGGCCGGCCTGTCCGACATGGCCCGCGGCGATTTCCTGCAGGGGCTGGAGGAGGTCGTCGAGCTCTACGAGCGCAAGAACCGCGAGAGCATCGCGCGGCTCCAGCAGGCCGGTACCCTGTCGATCCTGTTCGGTCTGCTGCTGCTGGCTATCATCGGGCTGGTCATCTTTCGTCCGATGGTGGATCTGGTCATCAGCACGATCGAGTCGTTGAAGCAATCGCGTGACGAGCAGTTCGAACTCGGTCGGCGCCTGTCGCACGATCTGCGCGCACCCATCGCCTCCTCGCTCGGCCTGGTCGCCGTCATCGCCGAGGCGCTGAACGAAGGCCATGCCGGCGAGGCGAAAAACGCCTCCGCAAGACTCCAGGCGTCTCTGCTCAGGCTCGACCACCTGCTGGACAGGCTGATGGGCGTGGCGCGCCTTCACCGCGTCACGCCGAAGCCTCGGCCTGTCGATCTGGCGGAACTGGTGGCCGAGACGCTGGAGGTGAAGGGCTTGTCGGCAGGGACCGCGGTGGTGGGCGTTCTGGACCAGCCCGTTCTCACCGATCGCGGCCTGTGCCGGGAAATCCTGCTGACGCTTTTGGACAATGCCGTCGCCTACCGCAAGGGCGAGTCGGCCAGGATTCACGTGTCGATGCGTCGGACGGCAAGTGCCGTTCACCTGTCGGTGCAGGACAGGGGCATCGGCATACCGGAGTCCTGCCAAGGGCAGGTCTTCGGCATGTTCCAGCGCTTTCACCCGGACAGGAGCGAGGGGGCCGGCCTGGGGTTGTATCTGGCCACGTTGAGCGCCCGGGCCATCGGTGGTCGGCTGGTCTACGAACCGTTGCCGGACGGCTCGCGCTTCACGTTGATCCTGCCGCCTGAGGCGATCGCTGCGTCCGCGACCGACCTGCTCGGCCGTACTGCCTGAACATCGGGTGATTCAGGGGAGCGATCCGGTCACGCCTTCAGCGCGGCCAGTTGCCGAACCTCCCTGACCAGACGCTCCACATCCAGCGGATCGCCTCGGTACTGCTGCACCATCAGCCCGTCGGCGTCGAACAGGAACACGGTGTCCCGGTGCCCGGGCTGCGCAGGATCGTCGGGAACGGCCGACAAGACCGCGGGGGTCGCCGCCGGAGCGACGCCCATCGCGCCCATCAGCTCGGCGGTCCCCAGCCGATCGGCCGAGGCCAACCGCCACAGCGGGTGATCGATGCCGTGCCGCTCGGCGAAGGCTGCCAACCGATCCGGCGTATCGGCATCCGGCGTGATGGACACCGACAGGAAGCGTACGTCCGCGTTCGTCGCCAGTGACTCCCTGGCCTTTCTCAACTGCGCCGTCTGCACCGGACAGATGCGGGCGCAGCCGCTGAAGAAGAAGTTCATCACCAGCAGTTGGCCGGTCAGGTCTTCCAGCGCGAACGGCGCGCCGTGCTGATCGGTCAGCCGAACCGGGTCCAACCGCGCGAGGCGCAACGGCCCGTTGGTCGGCACGGGTGTCGACGAACGAGCGCCGGACGGGTCGGTACCCTGCCACCGATTCGTACCGACGGACGCCAGCAGGAACGCCATCAGGAACGAAAGGCCCAGCACGCCCAGCGGCGCGAGAGCCTTCACAGCTTCTCGACCGAGCAGTCGTCGAACACGCCGACATCCTCCGAATACAGCGTCACCGCGCCCAACGCGCTGCGCGCGGGTGCGACCAGGTCCGAAGCGTAGGTCTGGAACCGGTTCTCGCCGACCGGCTGCGAGTCGGTGGCCAGATCGGTGTACTGGTCATCGGTGATCTGGAATGCGATGCCCGAGTACAGCGAGCCTTCCGACTTGGCCCGGCACTGCATCCGGTAGCGCTCGCCGGGCTGCGTGGCGAACTCCTGGTACAGACAGCCGGCACCGGACACCTGCAACGCACCGTTGCCGCGATGGGCATCGTCGGTCGGTCGGCTGAGCGAGCCCGCGGCGCAGTCGCTCCAGGCGCGCTTGCCGGCTTCGAAGTCGCCGTTGTCGAGCAGGTCCCGATCGGCGCTGACCGGCACGAACCGGCCGGCACCCGGTGCGGGTTCGGGAACGGGTGCCGGCGCACCGGGCACCGGGTCGCCGACGAGGGTAACCAGGCAGTTGTCGAACGCGGCGGGCCCTTCGGCGTACAGGGTCAGCGCGCCGATCGCTGCACCGGCGGGCGCATCGACGCGGCCGCCGTATTGTCGGTAACGTTCGCCGACGATGACCGACACGGTGCTGTCCAGGGCTTCGTAGGACGCATCCTGCATGATCAGGGACAGGCTCGAATAGACCGACGGGTCGGTCCGCGCATCGCACTGCACCCGGTAGCGCTCGCCGGCGCGGATGTCGAACTCCTGGTACAGGCAGGCGCCCTGGCTGGTCTCCAATGCCTGAGTGCCGGTGCTGGCGCCGGCACCGGTGCGTACCAGAGACTCGTCGGCACACGTCTGCCAGTTCGACAGGCCGGATTCGAAGCCGCCGTTGACCATCCGGTTGGTGTCGACGTCGGTGGCGTCCGGCGGCGTCGAATCGACAGCCGGTGCGGCGATCGACGGTTCGCGGCCGAGCTGCAGGATGTGCGCCTTCGACGGCGTGCCCGCCGCATCGAGCAGGAACAGGAAGTAGTGCCCCGGCGTGGCCAGGTTGGCATCGCCCGGCAGGCTCACCTGCAGCACGCCGGCACCGGTGCCGTCGCTCTGCGCCGTGAACGGCAGTTCCATGAAGCGCTGTTCCACGTTGAACGAGTGCGTCACGGCGCTGGTCTTCACCAGCGTCACGCGAGCGATGTCCGACGCGTGACGGTAGGCGACGGGCACGGTCTGCGCGTAGGCGGCCCGCACGGATGCAGACGCGATGACCGGACGCCGTCGCGGGGTGTCGTCCGCATCGAACAGGTAGGGCGGCGAGAACAGCTCGGCATTCAGGTTCAGGAACGGGCCGGGCGAACCGCCGCCCGCCAGCAGCACGCGTCCGTCCTGCAGCAGCACGGCACTGGAATGGTACAGGCGCGGCCACTGGTGGCCCGACAAGCTCGTCCAGGTCTCGCTGGCAGGATCCCACAGCTCGGGCGTGCGCGAGGCGCCTTCGGCCGCGTTGAATCCCTTGCTGCCGCCCATCACCAGCACGGTGCCGTCGGGCAGCAGCTGCATGTTGGCGCCGGCCACGCGCGATTGCGCCATCGATGCGGTCCGGCGCGCGGTCGGCTCGGCGCCGTTGAGGTCGATGACGATCGCCCCGAAACCGCCGTCGTTGCCACCGCCCACCTGCAGGATCTTGCCCGGCTGGTACATCGCCGCCGTGGAGCTGTTGCCGACCGATCCGGTGGGCAGCGGACCGGCATCCACCAGCGAGCCCGCACCCTCGGTGTCGATGAAGTACATCCGCCGGTTGGAGGCGCCGAACACGCGTCCGTCGGGGGCGACCCATTGCCGCGGGTAGAACCAGTTCTTGCCCAGCATGGAGACGCCGAGCAGCGAACGCCATTCGTCCTTCTGGGGCGAGTAGATCTCCGGCGTGGGCACCAGGTTGCCGCCACCGTCGATGCCGCCGGTGATCAGGATGTCGCCATCGGGCAGGGTGGCGACCGACGGGTACCAGCGTGGCGAGCCCATGTCGGCAGCCCGGGCCAGCGTCGCCGATTCCAGATCGAACCGCGTCGCATCGCGGATGCCCTTGTTGGTGCGGCCCAGTGGCCGGGCATCGCCGCCCGGCATCAGCACGTCGCCGCTGTCGGGCAGCACCACCGCCGCGCCGCAGAACATGTCCACGCCCAGCGCGTTCTCCAGCGTGGCGTGCGAGTCGGCGCCGGTTCCCAGGCTCGGGTCCCAGACGTCGTAGCTGAACTGGGCGCCCTGGACACCGGTCGGCCCGGTACCGTAGGTGAGCAGCTTGCCGTCCGGGGTGTTCACCGCGTGCACGGCGATCAGCGGCCAGTCGATCGGGTTGCCCCAGCGGCCGGCCCGCGCCGCCGTCTCCAGGCAGTGCAGCCCGATACGATCGACCAGCGCGCCGGCCGCCCCGACAAGACCGGTGGCGGCGGAGCCGTCGGCGCAGGTCACGCTCACAGGTTCCGGATAGGCGTCGCCCGCGCGCGGCAGCCGGGCCGCGTCACCCTGCGTGGCCATCGATCCGCTGGCCGGCGTGCAGGCAAGCTCGAGTCCGCCGACCGACCCGCCGGCGGCATGAATCCTCAGACCGGTGACCGCGCTATCAGGGGCGCACGATCGGGTGAACGCGGTTCCGCCGCTGCCGCCGAAAGACCCATCGGCAGGTATCGGCGCACCGATCCACCGACCCTGTTCATCGAGCGCCACGCACAGCGCGCCGATCCGGTCGATCAGCGAGCCCGCTCGCCCGCCGATGCCTGCCAGTACCTGCCCCGGCGCGCAGCCGGCGCTGAACGGCGTTCCTCCGGCGCCTCCCACGGTGGCGGTGCTCGATGTCAGGGAGCCGCGCGCGGGCAGCGCGAACCCCAGCGCCGGGGTGTAGTCCGACAAGGGCACCTGTTCGCTGTTCATCGCTCGTGCCTCGGCCACGCTGGGCACCTCGTCGACCGAGGCGGTGTCGGTCGATCCCTGCGCGGGTCCGGGCAGCACGCGCACCCCGTCCCCTGCATCGCAGGCCACCAGCAGCGCCGTCACGGCGAGGCTCGGCACCAGGGATGAACGCGTGAGTCTGTCGAGATCTGCCATGGCGAATCGGACGAAAAAGGGCGGATCCGCACGCCACGCAAGCGATGTGCCGCGATGCCCGGCGCATCGATGCGGCATACTCCGCGAGCCGCCGCAGGCACGCGCGGTGGCGTTCACCCTGCAGGCGACCCGATGACCCATTTTTCCGCGCTTTCGCTGCTTCAGAATGCCTTCTCGGGCAACAAGAAGTGGCAGACGCAGTGGCCCGATGCCGAACCGAAGAAGGCGTACGACGTGATCATCGTCGGCGCCGGCGGCCACGGACTGGGCGCGGCCTACTACCTGGCCAAGCAGCACGGCATCACCAACGTGGCGGTGATCGAGAAGGGCTGGCTGGGCGGTGGCAATACCGGCCGCAACACCACCATCATCCGCTCCAACTACCTCTACGACGAGAGCGCGAAGCTGTTCGATCATGCGCTCGACCTGTGGGAGGGGCTGAGCCAGGAGCTGAACTACAACGTCATGTTCTCGCCGCGTGGCGTGATGATGCTCGCGCACAACGTGCACGACGTGCAGAGCTTCCAGCGTCACGTGCACTCGAACCGGCTGAACGGGGTCGACAACCGCTGGCTGAACCCGCAGCAGGCCAAGGCCTTCTGCCCGCCGCTGAACATCTCGCCCGACGCGCGATACCCGGTGCTGGGCGCCGCCCTGCAGCGGCGCGCCGGTACCGCCCGGCACGACGCGGTCGCCTGGGGTTACGCCCGGGCGGCGGCCGCACGCGGGGTGGACATCATCCAGAACTGTCCGGTGACCGCCATCCGTCGCGGGCCGGACGGCGCCGTGGAAGGGGTCGAGACCGGCAAGGGGTTCATCCGGGCGAACAAGGTGGGCGTGTCCGCCGCCGGTCACACCTCGGTCGTCATGGACAGTGCCGACGTACGGCTTCCGCTGGAGAGCTATCCGCTGCAGGCGCTGGTCAGCGAGCCGGTCAAGCCGGTGTTTCCGTGCGTGGTCATGTCGAACGCGGTGCACGCCTACCTGAGCCAGTCCGACAAGGGCGAACTGGTGATCGGCTCGGGCACCGACCAGTACGTCAGCTATTCGCAGCGCGGCGGACTGCCGCTGATCGAGCACACGCTGGCGGCGATCTGCGAAGTGTTCCCGATCTTCAACCGCATGCGCATGCTCAGGAAGTGGGGCGGCACCGTCGATGTCACCCCGGACCGCTCGGCCATCATCGGCAAGACGCCCGTGAAGCACCTGTACGTGAACTGCGGCTGGGGCACCGGCGGATTCAAGGCGACGCCGGGGGCGGCGCACACCTTCGCCTGGACGATCGCGAAGGACGATCCGCACCCGATCAACGCCCCGTTCACGCTGGAGCGCTTCACCACCGGCCGGCTGATCGACGAGGCGGCCGCGGCGGCCGTCGCGCACTGACGCCATTGCCCACCGACGCTCTCGCACACCGACGCCGCTGCACATCGACCCCGCTTACCCGACCATGCTGCTGATCCATTGCCCCTACTGCGACCGGACCCTGCCGGAGCTGGAATTCGCCTACGCCGGCGAGGCGCACATCGACCGACCGGCCGATGCCGCCTCGCTGTCCGATGAAGAGTGGCGCGACTACCTGTTCGTGCGCGACAACCGGCGCGGTCCGCATGCCGAGCGCTGGCGTCACGTGCACGGCTGCGCGCGTTTCTTCAACGCGCTGCGCGACACCGTCAGCGACAAGTTCCTGGCCACCTACCGGGCCGGCGAGCCCCGTCCCGACCTGTCCGACCCGAATCGGGAGCCCTCGTGAGCGCCTTCCGCGTGCCGGGTCGCGGTCGCATCGACGGCGACGCACCGGTGGTGTTCACGTTCGACGGCCGACCCTATCGAGGTTGCCGGGGCGATACGGTGGCTTCGGCGCTGCTCGCGAACGGCGTGCACCTGATGGGCCGCTCGTTCAAGTACCACCGCCCGCGTGGCGTGGTGTGCGCAGGATCGGAGGAGCCGAACGCACTGATCGGCACGGGGCGCTCCGGATCGGGTGACGCCAGGGGCCGGTTCGAGCCGAACACGCGCGCCACGGTGCAGGAGATCCATGCCGGCCTGGTCGCGCAGAGCCAGAACCGCTGGCCGGCGTTGGGCTTCGACATGGGCGCGATCAACGACGGCCTCTACCCGTTGTTCTCGGCAGGCTTCTACTACAAGACCTTCATGTGGCCGCGCGGCTTCTGGGAGAAGGTGTACGAGCCGTTCATCCGCCGCGCCGCCGGCCTGGGGCAGGCGCCGGACGAGGTGGATCCGGATCACTACGCCTCGCGCTACCGGCATTGCGACGTGCTGATCGTGGGTGCCGGTCCCGCCGGTCTGGCGGCCGCCCTGAGTGCCGGTCGCAGCGGGGCGGAGGTCGTGCTGGTCGACGAGCACGCCGAGGCGGGCGGCACGCTGCTGTCCGAGCCGGGCGCGCGAATCGACGGCAGGCCCGCCTGGGACTGGCTCGCCGAGACGCTGGCCGAACTGGACACGCTGCCCGGTGTCACGCTGATGACCCGCACCACGGCCATCGGCTACTACCACCAGAACCTGGTCGGGTTGTGCCAGAAGCTGACCGATCACCTGGCGGAACTGCCGCGCGACGTGCCGCGCGAGCGGCTGTGGCGCGTGCGCGCCGATCAGGTGGTGCTCGCGCAGGGCGCGATCGAGCGTCCGCTGGTGTTCGACGGCAACGACCGGCCGGGCGTCATGCTGGCCGGTGCGGCGCGCACCTTCCTGAATCGCTTCGGTGTCAGGGTGGGCGATCGGGCGGTGATCCTGACCTCGCACGACAGTGCCTGGCAGACCGCCTTCGAGCTGGTCGAGGCCGGCAGCGAGGTGGTCGCGATCGTGGACACCCGAAGCGAGGTCGCCGACACCTTGCGCGACACCGCGGCCGCGAAGGGCATCGACGTGCTGCTCGGCCACACCGCGACCGGCACCCGCGGGCGCTTGCGGATCAGTGCCGTGAGCGTCGCACCGTACCGGGAGGGGCAGGTGCGACCGGGCCGCAACCTGCATTGCGACACGCTGCTGATGTGCGGGGGCTGGACGCCCTCGCTGCACCTGTTCTCGCACACCAAGGGCACGCTGCACTGGGACGAGCAGGAAGAGGCCTTCGTGCCCGGCGAGCAGAGCGAGGCGTGTCACGTCGCCGGTGCCGGCCGTGGCTTGTGGGGCATGGGCCGTGCGCTGGAGGACGGCACCGCCGCGGGCGCGGCGGCGGCACGCGCCGCCGGCTTCGCCGTCGACGATGTGCACCAGGATGCGCACGACGAGGCCGACGCGCGCACCGATGCGCGCACCGGCCAGACGCACCGGGAGCGGGGCGTCACCCATGTCGAGTTGCCGACCGACCGCAACCCGGGCCAGGCGCGTGCCTTCGTCGACTACCAGAACGATGTCACCGCCAAGGACATCCGGCTGGCGGTGCGCGAAGGCTTTCGCTCGATCGAGCACGTCAAGCGCTACACCACCAACGGCATGGCCACCGATCAGGGCAAGCTGTCGAACATGAACGGGCTGATGATCGCCTCGGATGCGGTCGGCAAGCCG
>Ga0115029_1000243_pt1 | contig 60733 bp, 54 predicted proteins | sample SidtaG_3_FD_87297 | JGI IMG/M metagenome (GOLD analysis project Ga0115029, IMG submission 87297) | Marine algal microbial communities from Sidmouth, United Kingdom - Sidmouth_Asex1 metaG | ecosystem: Host-associated > Algae > Red algae > Unclassified | place: Sidmouth, United Kingdom | collected... | reverse complement strand
TTTGCACTCGCGAGGCTGCCGAGCGCGGGCACACGAAAAGTGACGACGCGGAGTGTTCGAGCGGCGCCGAGATATGAGACGCCGATCCCGGTGTGGCCTTGCGAGGTGATGCCGGAGCGGTTCTCGCGGGAGTGGTGGCGGGAGGCTCCAGAAGCGAAAAGCAAAACCAATACATGCGAAGACGCATTCCCGGAATTTGGCTCTGCCAAATATCCGGGTTCGCGGGAGGCTGGGCCTGACGGGAATGGCGCGAGGCCTCGCGACCCCGCTGCTGCACAGCGCGGTTCAAATCCGGGAAATTTGTTATGCCCGCCGATTGTCTGAGCGACATGGCCGGCCGCAAGACGCGCTTCGGCGCGGGGATTTTGTGTGGGCGCTCGACAGGAAGCGAGGGGTGGCTTACGGATTGGTCATGAAAACGAGTCTGATGATGGGTGTTGCGGCTGTTCTGGCCGTGGTGGGGTGTGAAGCGGGGGAGACCGGCGAGGGCAAAGGCAGCGAAAATGCCGCGTCCATGCCCAAGGACGGCTATGTCGCCTTTGCCTCGACCTATGAGGTGATGGGGGCGCCCTCGACACTGATTGCGGATGCGACCGTCTATGACGGGATTGGTGGCGTCATGGAGAGCGCGGACGTGTTGATCCGAGACGGCAAGATCGTGGCGGTCGGCGCCGATATTACGGAAGAGGCCGATGTCACCGTTGACGGCACGGGCAAGTTCGTGACGCCGGGGATCATCGATATCCACTCGCATCTGGGCAATTATCCATCGCCCGGTATCGGAGCGCATTCGGACGGCAATGAAGTGACCTCGCCCGTGACCGCCGAAGTCGATGCAGAGCACGGTGTCTGGCCGCAGGATCCGGGTTTCGACGAAGCCCTGGCCGGTGGCGTGACGACGCTGCACGTCCTGCCGGGCTCGGCGAACCTGTTCGGCGGCAAGGGTGTGACGCTGCGCAATGTGGCCTCGCGCACGGTGCAAGGCATGAAGATGCCGGGTGCGCCGGAAACGCTGAAGATGGCGTGCGGCGAGAATCCCAAGCGGGTTTACGGCGACAAGGGCGGGCCGGGATCGCGCATGGGCAATGTCGCGGGCTATCGCAAGAACTGGATCAAGGCGCAGGATTACGACCCGACCAAGGGGCGCGATTTGCAGCTGGAAACGCTAAAGGGTGTTCTGGACGGCGAGATACTGGTCCAGATGCATTGCTACCGTGCGGACGAGATGGCGCAGATCCTCGATATTGCCGATGAATTCGGGTACAAGGTGACGACGTTCCATCACGCGATCGAGGCCTACAAGATCGGCGACCTCCTGGCGGAAAGCGATACGTGCGCCGCGATGTGGGCGGACTGGTATGGGTTCAAGGCCGAAGCCTATGACACCATTCGCGAGAACATCCCCTTCGTTCATGCGCAAGGGGCGTGTGCGATGATCCATTCGGATGATGCACGCGGTATTCAGCGCCTGAACCAGGAGACGGCGAAAGCCTGGTCGGACGGCAATGCGGCCGGGCTCGATATTTCCAAGGCCGAGGCCATGCAATGGATGACGGCCAATCCTGCCAAGGGGCTTGGCATCTTCGACGAGACCGGATCTCTGGAAGCGGGTAAACGTGCGGATGTGGTGATCTGGAACGCCGATCCGTTCAGCGTCTATGCGCGCCCGGACACGGTGATGATCGATGGCGTCGTGCAATATGACCGCGCGAGTGGATTGAAGCCCGCGAGCGACTTCAAGGTCGGCCAGGCCTCGATGATGGAGGCGGGACAATGAGGAAAGTCGGGTTTATGAGAGCCCTTCTCTCGGCAGTTGCCCTGCCCTTGGTGTTTGCGGGCGCGAATGCGCAGGTTTTTGTCGATGACGGCGTTCTCGTGGCGGCTGATGGCAGCCTTACCCGCGGTGTGGACATCGTGATCGGTGCGGATGGCAGCATCCGGTCCGGCGCGGAGTTGAGTGCACCTGCGGGTGCGGAAACGGTCACTGGCGGTTGGGTCAGTCCCGGGCTTTTCGCGGGGTTTAGCTCGGTCGGCCTCGTGGATATCTCTGCCGAAGCGCCGACAAATGACAGCTATACCGAGGACTCGCGCACATCGGTCGCAAACCGCGCGGCGGATGCGTTCAATCCGAAAGCGGTATCGATCGGCAATACGCGCGTCGAGGGCATTACGCATGTCGCGAGTGTGGCAGGTGGCTCGCCCAACATCTTTGGCGGCACGGGCCTGATTGCGCACACGTCCGGCGAATTTGGCTCGGTCGTGGACGAAGACGCCTTCGTGTTCGTGCGGATGGGCGAGCGCGGCCAGGGCTCGGCGGGCGGTTCGCGCTCGGCAGCCATGGCGGATTTGCGGGATGCGCTGCAGGATGCGGAGCGGGTGACGGAAAACAGCGACGCCGACTTTGGCGACGTGCTGACGCGGCGCGATGCGTTGGCGCTCAAGCGGGTACTGCAGCGGCAAATGCCGCTTGTCATCACGACCAATCGCGCGGCGGATTTGCTGCGCCTGATCGAGCTCAAGCGCGACTACCGTTCTATCGACATGATCGTGGTGGGCGCGGCGGAAGCCTGGCAGGTGGCCGATGAGCTGGCGGATGCCGGTATCAAGGTCATGATCGACCCGCACGACAATCTGCCGTCGTCATTCGAAAGCCTCGGCGCGCGTCTGGACAATGCCAATATCCTCGATGAAGCGGGCGTGGAGTATGCCTTTACCACGGCGACGGCGGACACCTCGCATAATGTGCGCGTGCTGGCTCAACATGCCGGTAATGCAGTCGGCAACGGGCTCGATTGGAGCAAGGCCTTTGCCGCAGTGAGCGCGACCCCGCGATCCTGGTTCAACATCCCTACGGATACGACCGTGGTGTGGAACGGCGATCCGCTGGAGCTCACCTCGGCTCCGGTAGCGATGTTCATCGACGGACAGGCGCAATCGCTGGAAAGCCGTCAGACGGCCCTGCGCGACCGTTACAATCCGTTGCGGAATGACACGCGCCCGCATAAATACCGCTGATGAATAAACGTTAGGCAAGCGGTGCGCGCATCCCTATGATGCTTGCGCCGTGCGGGAACCGTTCCCTGCCGTGACCTAGATGTGAAAGGGCCTGTGTGGCCGAATTTCTTGACGACAGCGATGAAATCGATCCGGACGCCGATGTCGGTGTGACCTTCCGGGAGCTCGGCCTTGCGCCGAAAATCCTGAAGGCGCTGGACGATATGGGATATGAGACGCCGACGCCGATACAGGCGCGCGCCATCCCCTTCGCGCTACAGAACCGCGACGTGCTGGGCATTGCGCAGACGGGCACGGGCAAGACGGGGGCATTCACCCTGCCGACCGTTCACAAGCTATCGCGTGGCCGCGCGCGGGCGCGGATGCCGCGCTGTCTGATCATCTGCCCAACACGCGAACTGGCGGCGCAGGTTGCGGAAAATGTCGAAAGCTATGGCAAATATCTCAAGCTGGAAATGGCGCTGCTGATTGGCGGCGTTAGCTTTGCCGAGCAAAACAAGAAACTCGACAAGGGCGTGGACGTCTTGATCGCAACGCCCGGACGCTTGCTCGATCAGTTCGAGCGCGGGAAAATCCTTCTGACGGGTGTGGAAACGCTGGTCGTGGATGAAGCCGACCGGATGCTGGATATGGGCTTTATCCCCGACATCGAGCGGATTTTTCAGCTGACGCCTTTCACGCGGCAAGTGCTGTTCTTCTCGGCCACCATGCCGAATGAGATCAAGCGTTTGGTCGATCAATTCCTGCATCAACCCGCCACAATTCAGGTCGCGCGCAAGAACATGACGGCAGATACCGTGCGGGAGCGGATTGTGCGCCTGCCCACTTCGGACGCGAAAGTGAAGCGCACCACCTTGCGCTGGCTGATCGACAATCTGGAAAATAATAACGACACCGCCAATAACGGGATCATCTTCTGCAACCGCAAAAAGGATGTGGATGTGGTCGCGAAATCGCTGGGCAAGCACGGCTATAAAGCCGCACCTATTCATGGCGATCTTCCGCAATCCGTGCGTATGGCGACGCTCGAAAAGTTCAAGAGCGGAGAATTGAACTGGCTGGTCGCATCCGATGTCGCGGCACGCGGGCTGGACATTCCAGATGTGAGCTTTGTGTTTAATTACGACGTTCCTCATCACGCCGAGGACTATGTCCACCGGATCGGGCGAACGGGTCGCGCCGGCAAAAAGGGCGACGCGGTCATGCTGGTCGCGCGACTGGACGGCAAGAGCTTTGACGCGATCCTGGAGCTGACCAAACGCCAGGAGATCGAGGAACTGGACGTTGACGGCATAGACGATTTCGCCTCCGGCGGGCGCGATTCGAGTCGCGGACGCAGCTCTGGTCGGGGTCGCGACTCGGGCAAAAGCTCCGCTCGCGGATCAAGTCGTGGCGGTCGCTCGCGCAGTCGCGGCGAACCGCGCGAAAAACCACCTCGTCAGGAGAAACCTGTACCCAAGGCCGCTCCCGCCAGACAAGCCAAAAAAGCCGATGGGAAAGTGTCCCGCCGGAAAGCCCCGGGGCGCAAGACTCCCAAGCCGGAAGACGCTGATGTCGCGCAGACCAAGCCCGCGCGTGCCGAGTCCGACACAAAGGCTCCATCGTCGCGCCGCTCTGCGCCCAAACGTGATGGTAGCTCCAAGGCCAAGCCGCAAAGCTCCGGGTCTCGCGGCCGCGCGAAACCCAGCGACACGTCCAGCGACAGTCGTGACGAACCGAGACGCGAAAGCTCGAACCGCTCTTCACGGCGCGGGTCATCGCGCACTGATTCACGCGGTGACTCCCGCGGAGGCAAACGCAATTCGGAACGCTCCAATTCGCGCAACTCCGGCAAGGGTGACGGCAATCGCAAGGGCCGCGGCTCCTCTATCGGCAAGGCGGACTCACCCGGTTTCGGATCCGACGTACCGGACTTCTTCAGCCGTTAAGTTGGCGCTTGGGTTTACCGTAAGAGCCGCTCCAATAGCGCATCCACCTCTGCGCTGACCCGCAGGATGTCGCGATCCGGACCGAGCGTGATGCAATGCGTCACGTCATCCCAGACCTTGTAGTCGCACGCCGCATCCCGCTCGCAAACCTCTGCGACCGAGCCATTCTCGACCAACGCATCATTTGTCGAAACGACGATGGTCGTCGGCACGGGAAAACCTCCCCGCCTGCCTTCGATGATGTCACGGCCGAGCTCCGCCCAGTCCGCGATCATCGAAAACGTCATGCCGCTCACCCTCTGCGACGGATCATTCGCCTGTATAGCCAGTTGGTGGAAAATCCGTTCCGTCCCGGTCGCGCACCATTCCGGCTCCGTAAAATCGCTCGCGAAAGGCCGCCATTCGACCTGTTCCGGCACGTAGCGGTCGCCTAGCCCCAGTCTGGCCATACGTCGCGTCTGCTTCGCAATCGCCTCGCGATCGCCCGGAAATTTCGGATAATAGGCCGGCACCAGCCCCAGATAGGCATCGAACAGGCTCGGCTCGTCCATCACCGCCAGCGTCGTCATCAACCCGCCATAAGAGCTCCCGACGAGCACCACGGGACGACCCTCGACCCCAAGCGAGCTGACCAATCCGCGAATATCGCGCGAGTTCACAACCTCGCCACCCTGGATGAACGCCGGCAGTTTTTCCCCATGCGGATTGCCCTCGCTTCCGCCCTGTCCGCGCATGTCCATGCCGACGACGTGATAGCCTTTGCGCGCCCATAACCCGAACTGCTCTGCATAAGCATCCAGCGTCCCGTTATAGCCCGGCACATAGACAAGCGTCGCTTTCGCCGTATCTGCATTCCCCGTCTCGCCCCACCGGATCGCGGTTCCGTCAAAGCTCTCAAACGTCCTGAAATGCCAATCCGGCGCAAATTCCGGTACATTGATCTGCGCGACAAATGCCGCCTCCTTGGCACTCAACTCATAAGGCGCATAATCCGGCATCGGCCACGCCCGGAGCCCTACTAAGCCCAAGACCACGAGCCCGATTATTCCAATCCCGATCCATTTAAGAGCCCTCATATGCAAACGTCCCCCTATAGGCATCCGTAGCGGCAAACGCCTCGTGCCACGCCGCAAGCTTTGGCGCACGCCCGCGCCAGTCCAGATGTCCGGCCCGGTAATCCATATAATCCAGCCCTGTCACTATGGCGACATTCCCGAATGTCCACGGCACGCCTAACGATCCGACAATGCTTTCCAACGTGTCCACACTCGCTCGCAGGGCATGCTCGTGCCGCGCAATCATCTGCGGCCAGTGCAGCGCCTCTGGACGCGTCATTTCATAGCGCAGATTATAGGCTGCATCCGATATGCCGTCGCCCAGTGCTGCCTGCCAGAGATGTATCCACCGCAACTCGCCCTGTCCCAAAAGCGGCGTCTGCCCTTTCGCGTCCAACCATTCACAAATGACGGCGCTGTCGAACAACCATTGACCCGGCTTCCATTCCAGCGCCGGAATCTTGCCCAACGGATTGGCCCCGCCTGTATAGCCCGCATCCCCACTCGCCTTGGCCGGAATAATATCGAGCGATATTCCGTGAAGCCGCGCGATGATCATCGCCTTGCGCGCATAAGGCGAAATCGGAGAGCCGTGCATACGGTAGGTGGTCATGGTCGGAGGGTAAGGGGGGAAGGCCGAAATCGCCAACCGAAACTTCCTATTCCAGATTCATAAGTCCCCGCACTTGATGCGGGACCTCCATCGGTCGTGCCGAACTCTGTTGTCATTCATGCCAAGCGGGAGGCCCCGCATCAAGTGCGGGGACTCAAACAAGTTCCAGAAGCCTATCTTCTCACTATTCTCTTCTCGATGCGTCCTCTGTCCGTCGCTGTCGCAACGGCTCCTTCGGTATTTTTGACGTCATCGAAACTTCGCTTCGCGACCCCTACGTCGCCTCCACCACCGGCACGATCGTCACACTCTCTCCACACCCGCACGCATCCGTCTGGTTCGGATTGCGGAACACGAATTTCGAATGCAGCGGCGTCGCCTCGTAATCCACAATACTGCCGAGCAGGAACAGCACCGCCTTCGCGTCCACCACGATCTGCACGCCCTTGTCCTCGACCACTTCATCCAGGGGGCTCACCTCCCCCACATAGTCCATCAAATATTCCATCCCGGCACAGCCGCCATTGGTGACGCCCACGCGCAGATACCCCTCCCCGCGCTCGTCGAGGATCTCGCCCACGCGCTCAGCGGCGTCATCGGTCAGCGTCACTAATTTCGGTCGGGGTCGTCTAGCCATGGCGTCAATATAGGGCTGAAGCCGAATTTGTCCAAACCCGCATATTCCGTCGCGTCATTTGCCCGCGCCGCATTTGCCCGCGCCGCATTTGGGTGTAGGAACCGCCCGTGCACGTTATCGAAACCCAGCCCGAGCTCGACTCATGGTGCGAGGCCGCCTCCAATGCGGACTTCCTCTGCGTCGATACCGAATTCATGCGCGAGTCTACTTTCTACTCGCAACTCTGCCTCATTCAGGTCGCCACACCCGACGCCGAAGCCATCATCGACCCCCTCGCGGACATTGATCTCGAGCCCTTTCTTGACCTCCTGGCCGACCACGATCTGACAAAGGTCATGCACAGCGCGCGACAGGATATGGAAATTTTCTACGACCTGAACCAGACCGTTCCCCGCCCATTATTTGACACGCAGATCGCGGCCATGGCGCTCGGCTATGGCGACAGCGTCGGCTATACCGCCCTCGTCAAGGGCCGTCTCGGCATCAACATAGACAAGGGCGCGCGCTTCACCGACTGGTCGCGCCGCCCGCTGTCACCGAAACAGCTCAACTACGCGATCGGCGACGTCACCCATCTGCGCGACTTCTATCCCGGTATGCGCGCCGACCTTGCCGCCAAAAACCGCCTGCCCTGGATTGCCGAGGAAACCGAGCCCATGCTCGACCCTGAGCTCTACACCAACGACCCTGACTCCGCATGGAAACGCCTCAAGGTGCGCAGCCCCAAACGCCCATACCTCGCCGCCCTGAAAGCCGCCGCCGCCTGGCGCGAACGCGAAGCCATCGAGCGTGACATCCCCCGCCGCCGCGTGCTCAAGGACGACGCCCTCTACGCCATCGCCCAAGCCCAACCGCGCGACACAGGCGCGCTCGGCAAGATCCGCGGTGTGCCCAACGGGTTCGAACGCTCCCGCTCCGCCAAGTCTCTCGTGGAAGGCGTCGCCTGGGCGCTCGACAATGCAGCCGATTATGCGCCCCCTGCCCCCAAGCACAAACACCGCCCGCCCAATCTGGGGCCGACCATCGAAATGCTGCGCACCCTGCTCAAGCTCAAGACCGAGTATGAGGACATTGCCCCGCGCCTCGTCGCTAACGCCGCCGACATCGAAGAGCTTGCCGCCGAAGGCGAAAACGCCGATGTCGCCGCCCTCCGCGGTTGGCGACGCGAAGTCTTCGGCGAAGACGCCCTCTCCATGCTCCGCGGCGACATCGCGCTGCGATTGGACGGGCGCGAGGTCGTGGCGGAACGTCTCTAATTCATCGCCATCGGCTTCCTTCTACCGTCATCCCGGCGCAGGCCGGGATCTCCCTCCTACAAGCGACACCCTCTGGCCTAGACACTCTCCATCCCAACCCTCACTCACGATAGACGGAGATCCCGGCCTGCGCCGGGATGACGGAGAGAAAGTGATAGCATGTCAAATATCACCCTACCCCTCCACACCCTCCCCCTCCCCACACTCCCAAAACTAAGGCCCTTCACCTATCGCCCACCCGCCGGGCTCCCCCACGTCCTCCATCAAGACGATCATATCCTCGCCGTCTCCAAGCCCTCGGGCCTCCTGTCTGTCCCCGGCAAGGAACACCCCGACTCTGCCCTCACCCGCGTCCAGAAGGTTTATCCCGACGCGCTCCTCGTCCACCGGCTCGACATGGCGACCTCCGGCCTCATGCTTTTCCCGCTCAGTCCGGAGTCCCGCCGCCACATTGCGCGCCAGTTCCAGAATCACAGCCTCGCCAAGACCTACACCGCCCGCGTCTGGGGCGCGCTGACAGGCTCCGGCACGGTTGATCTGCCCTTGCGCTGCGACTGGCCAAACCGCCCGCGTCAGATGGTCGATCACGACCAAGGCCGTCCCGCCATCACGCATTGGAAAGCCCTCCGCACCGACGACACCCCGGACGGCCCCGTCACCCGCCTGCAGCTTACCCCCGTCACGGGCCGCTCGCACCAGCTCCGCGTCCACTGCCTGCATTTGGGCCATCCCATTCTCGGCGACCGCATCTACGCCTTGGATGAGCCATATCAAGCCGCTACGCGACTGCAGCTGCATGCTGCATCGGTCAGTTTTCGCCATCCTGAAGGCGGCACGCACACAACTCTGGAGGCTCCATGTCCGTTCTGAATACACTCGCGCTATCGATTGCCGTTCCAGTGGCCATGCTCGTGACAGCCTGCGCTGCGCCGGACTCGCCCACGGACACACCGGACGCCAGCGCCGCCTATGGCGCCTACATGATCGTCAGTGGCAAGGATTACGCCGCCGCCGACCTCGGCCCCTATGCCGCCACGCTTCCACCGATCTACGCCAAATATGGTGGCGAATACGTTGCCTTCTCCACCGCGGACACCCTCGACGTCCTGGAAGGTCGGACCGATCTGCAAGCCATCGTCATCAGCGGCTGGCCCGATGTCGAAAGCGCGCAACGCTTCTGGGCCAGTCCAGAATACCGCGAGTCCATCAAGCTCCGAGAAGGCATAGGCACATTCGACGTCGTGATCGTGCCCGCACTCCCTCAGAGGTAGTCGCTCACCTTCGCCGTGGGCATGGCCTCCAGGAAACTGTCGGCCCGCTCCAACAACGCCTCCACCTTGTCCTCATCCATCCGGTCGAGCGTCTTGTACGCAAAGCCGATACGCGGATTGTTCTCCAGCACGTCGCGGTTGCGCGCCATGAAGTGCCAGTAAAGCGAGTTGAATGGACAGGCATCCTCGGTCACCCGCTTCTTGACGTTATACTCGCAGGAGCTGCAATAATCGCTCATCTTGTTGATGTAGTTCCCGCTTGACGCATAAGGCTTGGACGCCAGCAATCCACCATCCCCGAACTGGCTCATCCCCAGCGTATTGGGCAGCTCCACCCATTCATAAGCATCCGAATAGACTGCCAGATACCACTCATGCACCTGATCCGGATCGATACCCGCCAGCATGGCAAAATTGCCCGTCACCATCAGCCGCTGGATATGGTGCGCATAGGCATTCTCCTCGGTCTCGAGGACGACCTGGCGGACACAATTCATCTTCGTGTCGCCATCCCAGTAAAACGTCGGCAAATGCCGCGTTGCCTTCAGGAAGTTCTCGTCCTTGTATTCCGGCATTTTCAGCCAATAGATTCCCCGCACATATTCCCGCCAGCCGATGATCTGGCGAATGAACCCTTCAGCCGCATTGATGGGCACACCGTCCTCGTGAAAGGCCCGCTCCACGCGCTCGCACACCTCCAGCGGGCTCAGCAGCCCGGCATTGATGTAGCTCGACAGCAGCGAGTGATAGAGGAACGCCTGCCCCTTCACCATCGCGTCCTGATAGTCCCCGAACTTGCCCAGCAAATCCGCCGCGAAATGCTCCAGACTTTCCAGCGCGCCGTCCCGGTCCACCGCATAGAAAAATCCGTCCAGCGAGCCGAACCGTTGTGGAAATTCCTCCTCCACCATGCGCAGTACCGCCGCCGTCATATTGTCGGGCGAGCGCTGATAGTGCGGACGGATCTCCTCGCCCGCCCTCATCGGCTTGCGGTTGTCCTTGTCGAAATTCCACTGCCCGCCAACTGGCTTGTCGCCGTCCATCAACAGGCCCGTCTTCTTGCGCATTTCACGGTAGAAGTATTCCATGCGCAAGGACTTCCGGCCCTCCGCCCACGCTTTGAAGTCATTGTGGCTGCATAAAAACCGGTCATCGCGAAAGATCGTCACCGGAACCCCGAAGTCGTCCTCCCAGCCCCGCACGGTCTCTCGCACGCGATATTCACTCGGCTCCGTCGCCCAGATGCGCTTTGGGCTGTGCCGCTTCACCGCCCGCTCCATCTCGCTCGAGAAACTCTGCGTATTCGCCGCATCGTCCAGCGCCACATAATCCACCGTCCAGCCCGCCGCTCGCAACTCCTCGGCAAAATGGCGCATGGTCGAAAAAATGAAGGCCAGCTTCTTGCGGTGGTGCGGTACGACCATCGCCTCATGCTTGACCTCCATCATCAGCACAACCGACTCACCGGGCTCACTCGCCTCCAGAGAGGCCAGCCCGTGGCTCAACTGGTCGGAAAATATGGGGAGAAGGACATCGCTCATAAGACTATAACCTGCGACATCGGTACGGGTTGCGACCGCGACAAAGGAGTCCAAGTGTAGCCCATGGCCCACAAGAAGCCCAACCTCCCCTCCAAGCTTTGTGCCACCTGTGGCCGGCCCTTCACCTGGCGCAAGAAGTGGGAGCGCGTCTGGGACGAGGTCAAGTACTGCTCCAAACGCTGCCAAAACGAGAGACAAAAGAATGCTTGAGAGCTTTGCCTCCCCCATCCGCGCCATCGTCGTCGGCAGCACGGGCGGCATCGGCGCAGCCTTTGTCGATCAGCTCGCAAGCTCTGACCGGGTCGCGCAAATCTATGCCCTTTCCCGCTCCGGCGCGTCGCACAGCTCGCCCAAGGTCGCGAACCTCACCTTCGATTTCACAGACGCGGACAGCATCGCCGCCGCCGCCGAAGCCCTGCGCGAAACGGGTGCCTTCGACCTCATTATCATCGCCACGGGCCTGCTCCACGGCGAGGGCATCCAGCCCGAAAAAAACATCCGCGCCCTCGCCCATGACGCCTTCACGCAGAGCTTTCTTATCAACACGACCGGCCCCTCCATGACGGCACAGGCCTTTCTGCCACTTCTGAAAACGGACTCCAAAGCCGTCCTCTGCGCACTCTCGGCCCGTGTCGGCTCCATCTCCGACAATCGTCTTGGCGGCTGGTACGCCTACCGCGCCTCCAAGGCCGCCCTCAATCAGGTTATCCGCACCCTCAGCATAGAGTGGAACCGCCGCTACAAACATGCCGTCCTCCTCGCGCTCCACCCCGGCACTGTCGACACCGACCTGTCGGAGCCCTTCCAAGGCAACGTCCCCGAAGGCAAACTCTTCACACCGGATTTCAGCGCTGACAAGCTGCTGGATGTCATCGACAACGCCACACCCGATGACTCCGGAACGCTGATGGATTGGGCGGGGGAGACGGTGGCTCCCTAACCAGACCGCATTCCCGGAATTTGGCTTTGCCAAATATCCGGGATCGCGAGCTTGCCATATTTAACCGTAGGACTGGCTTTGGCGTTACAAGCAAACGATCGAGATCCCGGATCAAGTCCGGGAATGCGGAACTTTACCCTCAAAACAACTCCGGCTGCCGCGCCAGCACCTTCGCCACATAGGCCTTCGTCACATCCGCCCGCTCGCTCCGGGCTTCCGCCTCGATCTCCCCGACAATCGCGCGCAACTCCGCCACCCCGCGCGGACAACGCCGCATCATGAAGTCCACCACATCCCCGCTCACCTCCCGCCCCTGCGCCGCCCACAGCCCGCGCAGGACTGGCTCCAGAATGTCGTCTCCCGGCTCGTCCAGCGACACAACGGGCGTATTGCGCAAGCGTGACGCCAGATCCGGCGTCTCCACACCCCAGTCCTTTACCGCTTTGCGACTCGCCAGCACCAGTCGGCTCACCTCTCCCGCCAGCGCACGATTTATCAGCGCAAACAGCTCCGCCTCATCCCAAGCCTCCGCGTCATCCGCAAAGACAGCCCCGCCACCTTCGGCGACAAACGCCTGACCCACATGCGTTTTGCCCGCTCCTTCCGGCCCGATCAGCAGGACAACCGCGCTCGGCCAGTCCCGCGACAACAGATAGCTCAGCGCCGCACGGTTGCCCGCGCCCTCCACGAAATTTGCAAATGTCGGCTCAGGCGCGACCGAAAGGTCGAGCGCCGTCTGTTGCGGACGTCGCATTCCGCGCCCGCTATGGCAGCGCGTATCCCGGACGCGCAATCACCATGCCCAGCTCGGGATGGGCCTGCAGCCGTGCGCCCTTGCTGCGCAATTCACCAGCCAGATCGTCCGCCGTACCGACATAATTTACACTCATAAGCGCGCCGGATTTCGACAGCGCATCCAGACGCGTCCCGCGCACACGGGCCGAGCTCGCAATGGCGCTTTGCAAGCGCTGCCAGTCTCCCAAGCTATCGAACAACACCGTCAGCTGCACCGACTGCTCTGTGCCCGCCCCGGCTTGCACCACGCCCGCATTGGCCGCTTTCCAGTCCTCGGTCAGTTTGGCGATCACGGATTGCGCAACCGTCTGATCCACACCGCGACGGCTGACCGTGCCGAGCGGGGTCGCAACCCCCGCATCCAGCACCACATCCGTCAACCGCACACGACTTGGCGACAATTCTTCGGCAATCAGGAGCTGAGCCGTTCCCAGATCCTGTTGCGCCGACGCCATCGCCGTCGCGTCACCCGATATTAGTCCGGCCACATTCAGACCCTGCAGCATTATCGGATCGCCTGCTGGTAAGCGCACGGGTGTCAGACTGAACCCATGCGCATCTGTGTCCCATATTGTCCATGACGCGCTCATGGGATCGGCGATCCTGCCTGCCGCGACGGGCAGCACCAGACGCTCTCGCGTCTGCGTATCCAGCAGAGTTAGTCCTTTGGACTCGGCATAGGCCCGCACGGCACGCGGCACGAATGCTACAGTGATATCGCCGATATAACGCTGCGCCGACCGACGCTCATTGGCAACGCTCATGGCACGGATCATGCGCGTGGCATCTTCCGACACGGGCGGTTGATAGTTTGCCGCCATCCGGTCGCTCTCCAGCGTCAGACGACGCAAAAGCGAATCCGCGGCCCGCGTCTGCCCATTCAATATCGCCTCGGTCTGGGCCGCAATCGCCGTGCTGCCCTTTGCATCCACGGCCACGCCCGCGACCGTATAGGGGTCGCCTGCAAAGGCGGGCATTGCGATAAGCCATGCGGCTATGACAAGAAGGAATCTTTTTAACATGGCATTGCTTTACGTCCTCTTACGCGAAATCCAAACCCCCAACTCACCCACAAAGTTTGCGGGATACAGGCTCTATCCCCGTATCGACTCACAGTTTGGCTTGAAAATGGCGCGGGGTGCGTCAAACGCACCCTATGAGCGATAAAGGTCTTACCTATTCCGACGCCGGCGTCAGCATCGATGCGGGTGACGAGCTTGTCCGCCGCGTCGGGCCTCTCGTGAAAGCGACCCAGCGCGCCGGATCGGACGGCACGATTGGCGGTTTTGGCGGCATGTTCGACCTCAAGGCGGCGGGCTTTACCGATCCCGTCCTCGTCTCCGGCACGGACGGCGTCGGCACCAAACTCCGCATCGCCATCGACACGGGTCGGCTTTCCACGGTCGGGATCGACCTTGTCGCCATGTGCGCCAACGACGTTCTTGCACAAGGCGCGGAGCCCCTCTTCTTTCTCGACTATTACGCCTGCGGCCATCTCGATCCTGCGCGCGCGGCAGACGTCGTCTTCGGCATTGCCGAGGGCTGCAAGCAAGCGGGCTGCGCCCTCATCGGCGGAGAGACAGCCGAAATGCCCGGTATGTATGAGGGCGAAGACTTCGACCTTGCCGGCTTCGTCGTCGGCGCGGTCGAACGCGACGCCATCCTTCCCCGCCACGATGACATGCGCGCGGGCGACGCGTTGATCGGCTTGCCCTCCTCCGGCCCGCACTCCAACGGCTACTCGCTCATTCGCAAGGTGGTCTCAATAAGTGGCCTGAGCTGGAACGACGCCTCTCCATTCAGCGACGGCCAGCTTGCAGATACGCTGCTGGAACCCACACGCCTTTACATTCGCCAGACCCTTCCGCTCATACGGGCTGGCCTCGTCAAAGGCCTTTCCCACATTACGGGTGGCGGCCTGACCGAGAACCTTCCCCGTATGCTGCCCACGCACCTTACGACCTCGCTCGACTATACAGCCTGGAACCGCCCCGCCGTCTTCGACTGGCTCGCCAAGACCGGCGGCATTTCCGAAACCGAGATGCGCCGAGCTTTCAATTGCGGCATCGGCATGGTGCTGGTCGTGGGCGCTGACGATACGGACACCGTGCTCGCGCAACTCCGCGGTCTTGGCGAAGCTCCCGTCCTTATCGGGACACTCACGGACACCTGACATGGTGCGCGTTCGCACGGCCATCCTGATCTCCGGCACAGGCTCCAACATGGAAGCCCTGATCCGCGCGGCGCAAAGCCCTGACTATCCGGCTGAAATCTGTCTGGTCATCTCCAACAAACCGGACGCCAAGGGTCTCGTCACCGCCACCAAACTTGGCATTCCTGCACTGTGTATTGATCACAACCCCTATGCCGACCGCGAAAGCTTCGAGCGCGACATCCACGCGGTCTTGATTGATCATGACATAGAACTCGTCGCTCTCGCAGGCTTTATGCGCGTGCTCACGACCGACTTCGTCGCCGCATGGGCCGGGCGCATGATCAACATCCACCCCTCCCTCCTGCCAAAGTATAAGGGCCTGCACACCCACCAGCGCGCGCTTGATGCAGGCGACACCGAGCATGGAGCCACCGTTCACTGGGTCGTTCCCGAACTCGATAGCGGCACCATCATCGCGCAGAGAGCCTTTCCGATCCACGCGAATGATACGCAGGCAAGCTTGCGCGACCGCCTCCGCCCTATCGAGCATGGCCTTTATATCGACGCTTTGGCATCCGCCGCCCGCCATGTGGCGGCATCTTTACGACCTGGTAACCCCGACTCCTAAGCAAGCCCTCACAACCTTGATCTATTGAATGGGTCACAAGCCCGATTCCGTTTGGGAAGTTTATGTGGGTGGAGGTTTTAGGGATGAACAAGTTTATGAGCAGTGCCGCTGCGGTCGTGGGCCGCCTTCGCACGAATGAGGACGGGGCCACAGCCATGTCGTTTGCACTTGGCCTGACGGTCATGCTGAGCGCCATCGGCATTGGTATGGACTTCACGGTCGCGTCCAAGGCGCACAAGAAGGCCCAGAATATCGCCGATATGGCTGCGCTTAACGCCGCCGCCTATGTGCGCGATAATGATAATAAAAAACCCGATCAGGACGCAACCGACGCCTTTCTAGACGATGTCGTCTATAAAGCCACGGATGTCGGCTACACCTTTACGGGTCTGATCGAAGACGAGGTCAAACTGCAGGTCGAATACGACATGAATGCGCGCGTTGCTCGCGCCAAAGTCTGGGGTTCGACGCAGACGACCTTCACAAACCTGCTCGGTCACAAGAAAATGCCGTTCGAGGCCAACGCCACATCCATGTTCCTGACAAAGCGCATTACCGCGCCGGCCTCCGTCTTTATCGTTGCCGATAATTCCGGTTCCATGGCCTGGCACGATACGGCGCGATACGATCTCGACGGAAACCAGATCAACAGCAGTGCGGACACGGATGGCCAGGCACGCATCATGGCATTGGAAGGGTCCGTGAAACTTTTCATGGACAAACTCGAAGACGTCGCCGGCCCCCAAGGGGATGACGACGACAAGGTCGTCCGTACGGGGCTTGTACCCTATAGTGGCTCCATCCTCGGCACTCAGGTCGAACGGGATTGGGGCTATCTGACCGACTCGGAAATTGAGGCCATGCACCCCAATCTGTCCACGAATTCCTCACCGCCCATGACGCGGGTTAAAGAGTGGATGGACACCGAAACGCAGATCCACAAGGAAATGCACACGCTCAACCCCCTGCGCTACGTCATCTTTTTAACCGATGGCCAGAACACCGGTGGCTCCGATACATGGGTGGCCTCACCCGGTGGCGGCGTATGGACAGGACAGTATTGCGAAATGCAGGAAGCACAGTCGGATGTTCAGGTTAGCTGTTCCAGCGACGACGCTGATGAGCGCCGCAAGGTTTGGTATGAAAGCAATTCCGTTCACACCCAACTGACCCAAGTCACATACGCGAATGGGTCAAGGAAATATTTCTACATCTGGGATGCCAATAACGCGCGTGGTGAATATAAAGAAAGCGAAGTCTCCAAGAAATATTTCAAGGATCGCAGAAACGGCGGTCACGGCTATCGGGTGACCTCTAACGCCTGTTATGCGGACGAAATCGAGGAAACCGAAGTCTGCAACTCCTACGACGCTGAGGATAACTACGGGAATGTCGATTACGACGATGTCATCCGCCAGGATACCGATCCGGCTTTGAACGCGGACTCCAGCGCAAATACAGCCATGACAGAAGGCAAATTCGTCTATGACTTCGACTGGGAAACCGTCAAGACGTGCAACGCCCTGCGTGATGACGGCGTGCGAGTGTTCTCGATCGGGTTCGCGCTCGATCCCGGCATGTATCTTTCAAACCGCGTGACCTATGGCCGGGTGGCATTTGACCAGGCCTATGAGCCCGGTGGCATGACGCCTGACGAAGCTTCCGGCGCTTTCCAGCGTGCCTCCCAGCTTCTTCAGGGCTGTGCCTATGAAAATTCGGAGGATTATTTCATGCTCGCCTCCAATACGGAAGCGTTGGAGAAAGCCTTCGAAGACATCGGCCAGACGATTTCCGAAGACGTCGTCCGCCTTACCCAATAATCTTGAAAACGAAAAAAGGCCGGGCAATCGCCCGGCCTTTTTGCTGTCTGCAAATTCGCAAGAGATTTAGCCGACGATTTCATCATCCGAGAAGAAGAATTTGATCTCTTCCGCTGCCGTTTCCGGTGCGTCGGAACCATGCACGCTATTAGCGTCGATGCTCTCGGCAAACTCCGCGCGGATCGTGCCGGGATCGGCGTCCGCAGGATTGGTTGCTCCCATGACTTCACGATAGCGCGCAATGGCGTTGTCGCCTTCCAGAACCTGCACGACGACGGGGCCGGAGATCATGAACTCGACGAGGTCATTGTAGAACGGACGCTCCTTGTGGACGCTGTAAAACTCGCCCGCCTGGGCCTTGGACAGGTGGACGCGCTTCTGGCCGATGATGCGCAGACCCGCCTCCTCGATCATGGCGTTGATCTTGCCCGTAAGGTTGCGGCGCGTGGCGTCCGGCTTGATGATGGAAAACGTGCGTTGCGTTGCCATTTTTGTGCTCCTGCAATGGCCGATAGGGATTGCGCGCTCTATAGGCCGCGAGACTCGTAACGCAACCGTCGCGCACAACAGAAGGGGTCGCACATGCTGCACATAAACGACCTCACCTACCGCATTGAAGGCCGCCCGCTGTTCGAGAAGGCCACACTCGCCATCAATGAGGGCCACAAGGTCGGCCTTGTCGGGCGCAATGGTACGGGCAAGTCCACCCTGTTCCGCCTGATCAAGGGCGAGATCACGCCCGATGACGGGGCCATCAACCTACGCCCCAACATCAAGATGGGCGTGGTCGACCAGGAAGTCCCGAGCGGCCCGGAATCGCTTATAGCTACGGTGCTGGCTGCCGACACTGAACGCACAGCCCTCCTGATTGAGGCCGACACCGCCACCGACCCCATGCGCATCGCCGAGATCCATACCCGCCTCGCCGACATAGATGCCTATTCCGCGGAGTCGCGCGGTGCCATCATCCTCGCAGGCCTTGGCTTCACGCCCGAAGAACAGCTCAAGCCTTGCGCCGATTTCTCCGGCGGTTGGCGCATGCGCGTGGCGCTCGCCGCCATGCTGTTCGCCCAGCCCGCTCTCCTCCTGCTCGACGAGCCCACCAACTATCTCGACGTCGAAGGTGCCATGTGGCTGGAACATCACCTGCGGACCTATCGCGGGACGGTCTTCGTTATCAGCCACGACCGGGACTTTCTCAACCGCGCCGTCACCCACATTGCCCATCTGCGGCAGGGCAAACTCTTCCTATACACCGGCGGCTACGACCAATTCGAAACAGCACTGGCCGAACAACAACGCCTCGACATGGCCTTGGCCGACAAGCAAAATGCCGAGCGCGCCAAGCTGGAGGCCTTCGTCAATCGCTTCAAAGCCAAAGCCTCCAAGGCCAAGCAGGCGCAAAGCCGCGTCAAACGCCTCGAAAAGATGACGCCCGTCGCGACCATGATTGCCGATCCCATCCACCCCATCGACATGCCCGGACCCGAGCGTCAGCTCTCCCCGCCCGTCATCCGATGCGATGACGCGAAGCTCGGCTATGGTGACTTGACCGTCATCCGAAAGGCGGATGTCCGTATCGACCCGGACGACCGCATCGGCATCCTGGGACGCAATGGCGAGGGCAAATCCACCTTCGCCAAAGCCATCATGGGCCATCTCGACCCGCAGGACGGCAAGGTCTGGCGGCACAAGAAACTTCGCATCGGCTATTTCGCCCAGCACCAGATCGACGCCCTCAACCCAAAACACTCGGCCTATGATCATGTACGCGATCTCATGCCGGATCATACCGAGGCCGAGCGCCGCGCGCGCCTCGCCTGTTTTGGGCTTGGCGCACGCAATGCCGAGACCCCGGCTGGCGATCTGTCCGGCGGCGAACGCGCACGGCTTCTGTTTTCTCTCATCACCTTCGACAAGCCCCACTTGCTTGTGCTGGATGAGCCCGCCAACCATCTCGACATCGATAGCCGTTCCGAACTGCAACGCGCCCTCAACACCTATGAAGGCGCGGTCGTTATCATCAGTCACGACCGATCGCTGATCGAGGCGGTGGTGGATCGCCTCTGGATCGTGGATAAGGGCGCGGTGCTACCTTTCGAGGGTGACATGGACGACTACCGCGACCTTCTGCTCGGCAAGGACGAGATAAAGTCTGCCAAACCTGCCAAGACCAACACGAAGGCGCTCGCCCGCAAGGAGGCCGCCAATGCCCGCAAACGCATTGCCCCACTCAAGAAGCAGGCCGAGCGGCTTGAAAAGCAGGTTGGCGATCTGACTCAGAAAATTTCCCATATCGACACGGCACTTGCGGTCCCGGGCATTTTCGAGGAGCGCAAGACGTTCGCGCTCGACCTGACAGAAGATCGCGGCCGCCTCTCCGCCGACCTTGAGGATCTGGAGCTCGCTTGGCTGAACGCGCTCGACAGCTACGAGACGGCCAAAGCCAAGAGCGAGGCTTAACACCCGGCTAACGCTATCCACGCTCAGCGTTTGCAAAGCGGCACGCCTTGCGCCAGACTCATATGTGGTGGAAAACTTCCCTCCGCTTCGGGCGAAGCTCGATCGCAGTGGGAAGTCGGCAAATACTTTATACGGCGACGGGGCTGCGCGACCGCAAGGATGCGCCATGTCAATTTTCAGTCCGCTTGCCAATCTCTCACGTTATCGCGACGACCCTGCGGATACGGAGCGCCGTCTCGAGCATCTTTCCGCGCTTATTCGCGCACATGGCGCACCCAATCTGCCGCGTGTGCCGACGGTTTTCCAGCGTTTCGAGCCGCTCTGCGAGACCCATCTTGCTGATACCGATCAGCGCTCGTCCGAAAACTTTGCGCAAGACCTCCTCGCCCGCACCGTGGGCGACGCTCATATGGATGGCCGTATCAGCCACGGCCTGCCCATCACGGCCAGCGATCATCTCCGCATGGCCCCGCTTTCAGAGACCTGGCATCCGGATGCACCCGGCCATATACATTATGATGTCGCGGGTCGGCCTGTCTGTACCTATGCGTCGGAAAAGGCTCCGACCCCCGGCGCCTTGGCGCGCACATTCATAGTCCAGCTTGCCCAGATCCGCTTAATTAGCGGTGTCGTCCCCAAGGACTACGATCCCCGCACCCACGCGCACCTTCTGGTCATGGCGGGCGTGTTCAATGGGCAGGGTCTTGACATGCTCGCCTTAGCTCCAAGCATGGCCAAGCGCCCGGAGTTCAAGGGATTGTCCGAGAAAGTGCTCAAGAACGATATTCAGCACGCAACGATTCTCGCCATGGTTGTGCGTGGCCTTGTGCCCGAACAGATCATCGCAAGCTACGGCCCCGTCCTGTCCCAGCAGTTCCGCAAACGCATTCCCAGTATCTGCCACGCACTCGAAGACACGGCCGATAAGGTCAAGATCCTGCGCAATATTTGCCGCAATTCGAAATGTTCAGAGAGCGCTCAAGTCAGCTTACATAAGCGTTTTGCCGGTTAGCCGCAGCGTACCTCCTGCACATAACCGTCCTGATCGAGTTCCAGCGTCAGCCGGTCTTGCTGCACATCGCCAAGCAGTGACAGATCGCTCACTGTGCGGATAGACGGAGCGTAAAGCACCTGATCGGGCAAGAAGCTCTCGACCTCGACATATGGCGGACGGTCTCCCGGCAGCATGGGGAAGTCCTGCTCGAACTCTTCGGTGAACGCCGGACGGATTACCCGCTTGCGCCCCGGCAGACCCGCAATGAAGATCGCGCCCTCATGCTGGCCCACCAACGAAGCATAAAATTGCGAACGGCAAATATCGGTGTCGGGAATACGTGGCGTCGGTACAGCGTTCAAATAAGCCGGACGCACATACCGCCCCTGCCCCGGCGCGGGTTGGTAGGTCGGAAGTGGCGCGGAGTTCACGCAGCCGACCAATCCGATAGCGGAAAAAATGAAAAGCCAACGCATCATGTGCCCGCTTTGGCCTGCCCGCGTTAACACTGCGTTAGCCACGATGTCCGACGCGTATTGGATGCAAACCGTTATCTATCCCGTAATTCTTGCCGCACATGCCGCTTCGGGAACCGTCGTCCTTATCTGCGCCGCCGTCGCCATAGCGACGCGCATGGTTGCCCTGCCCCATCTCTGGCACGTCTGGGCAGGCCGGGGCTTCACTCTCGGTATGGTCGGGATCGGGGCGACGGGACTCCTCATCACCGTTTTCAACCCCAGCCCTTTCCTGCTCAGCCTCGCCCTGTTCTTGCTCTATCTTGCCGTCATGGGCTGGCGGCATGCCAAAGCCCGCTCGGGGATCGGCGGCACTGGGGATCGCTTGCTCATCATAATGTTTGTGGCCGGTTTCCTCGCCATGCTCGGCTACGGCGCTTGGGTGGCTTTCGGGCTTGAAAACGGCATGGGCTATGTCGTGCTCGTGTTTGGCGTGATCGGGCTCTTGCAATCGGTGGCCGATCTCCGCTCCGTCTATGGAACGGCCCCGACTGGCCCCGCCCGCATCGCCGCCCACCTGACCCGCATGCTCGGCGGCACGATTGGCGCACTGACGGCCTTCCTGCTGATTCAGTTCGAGACCGGCAGCATCTGGGTCTGGCTTGGCCCGACCGCGATCCTGACGCCGCTTCTCGTCATCTGGTCGCGCAAGGTGAAATCCGGCTGGCTTCCGCCCAAAGCGCCGGCCATCCTGTCCAAACGTCGCTAGGCTTTCTTATCCCAACGTCCGCCAACCTGCTGCCAATAGCTGATGGTCTCTCCCGCATCCTTGAGCAATTTCCACTGCGTGCGCGCCGCCTTGGTGGCCTCTTCGGATCGCCCATTGATCATCACAAGACAGCGCTCCACCCCGCTCATATCCGTGACCTCTTCTCCACCGACCAGGAACACGGCCTGGAATCCCTCCGCCGTCTCGGCTTCCGCCGACAAAACCACTGGCTGATAAGCTGTCATCGGCTCATCATCGCGGCCATGCGGCAGGAAACTTTGATCGCGATACGTCCACAGATGGTCGTCCATCGCCTTGAGCCCGTCCATCGGCAGCTTCACCAGCGCACGCCAGCCGCGCTCGAGCGTCTTTTCGAGCAGGTTCGGCAGCACCGCCTCCACAGGCGATGCCTCCAGGTGATAGAACCAGTATTCGGCCATCAGGACTCGTAGTTTTCCGCCACCCAAGCATTCAGCAAGCGCACGCCAAAGCCCGTACCGAAGGTCGTCTCGCGCGGGTCGGAACGCTTGTTCTTCATGCCCGTGCCCGCAATATCCAGATGCGCCCACTTTGCGTCACCGACAAAGCGCTTCAGGAATTGCGCCGCCGTGATCGAGCCCGCTTCGCGTCCGCCGATGTTTTTCATATCCGCATTCGGGCTGTCGAGCATCTTGTCATAGAACGGATCCAGCGGCAGACGCCAAATACGCTCGCCCGACGTCTTGGACGCCGCTTCCAGCTCTTTCGCCAGCTCGTCCGAGGGCGTGAACAGCCCCGCATTGTGCGAGCCCAGCGTCACGATGATCGCCCCCGTCAGCGTCGCCAGATCGACCACCGCATCCGGCTTGAACCGCTTGATCGCATAGAACAGAGCATCCGCAAGAACCAGGCGCCCCTCGGCATCCGTATTCTGAACCTCGATGGTCTGCCCGCTCATGGACGTCACAATGTCGCCCGGCAGTTGCGCACGGCCATCGGGCATGTTCTCGACCAGGCCGACAACGCCGATGACATTGGCTTTGGCGTTGCGCTTGGCGAGCGCATACATGGTGCCGACGACTGCGGCGGAGCCGCCCATATCGCCTTTCATATCCCACATATTCGCGCCGGGTTTCAGCGAGATACCGCCCGTATCGAATGTGACTCCCTTGCCGACCAGAAGCGCAGGCGCATCACCCTTTTCGCCACCATTCCAGCGCATGATCACAAGCTGCGACTCGCGCTCGGACCCCACGCCCACACCCAGAAGTGCATTCATGCCGAGCTTGGTCATCTTGGCCTCGTCGAGGATCTCGATTTCAAGCCCGCCATCAAGTCCTTCGATACGCTTGGCGTAATTGGATGGATAGATGACATTGGGCGGCTCGTTCACAAGATCGCGCGCGAGCAGCACACCATCGGCGATCGGCCCGTCATGCGTGTTGTAGTGCTCGGTCGCGCCATCGGGGTCGTCGCAAAGAATCGTCAACTCCGTCAGCGTGATTTTCTGCGATGGCTTGATCTTGGTGCGGTGCTTGTCGAACCGGTACCCCGCCAGCCGTGCGCCAACGGCGGCCCTGGCCACATGGTGATCGCCGAGGTCGAGACCGTCGAGCTTGATCGCGACCGATGCATTACCGGATGTCCGCAAGGCCTTGATAACATTGGCGGAAAATATCTCCGCATCGAACTTCTCGCGCTTGCCCGCACCCATGGCAAGGACAATGCGCTCACCCGCAGGGAGAAAGGTCATGCGTCCGGACGTGCCGTCTATATTGGCGGCGTCGAGCATTTTTGCACCCGCATCGTCCACGAGCGTATCGACATTGCGCCCCTTGGCCTTCTTGAAAACCGGAACGGCAACAAGTTTGGCGGGGCTATAGGCATTGGCGAAGGAGATGTTCAAGGGAGCCTCTTTATGTCTTTGGAAGTGAAAGGATTTCGTCATGGCCCTGCTAGAGCAACTCCCCTAGAAAGCCAATGCGGTGGATAGTCGTTCCGCCGCAATCTCATTCTGTTTTCTTGGTGGAGACCGCCACAGCCCATGTCGTTGCTGCAAAGCTATATCTTCCGACAGGCAATGTGGCCGCTCGTCATCGCGCTTGCCTGCCTAGCGGGGCTTGCCCTGATGACGCAGTCGCTTTCGACGCTGGAACTGATTGTGCAAAACCGCCAAAGCGCGGGTACCTTCTTTTGGATTACCTTACTCGCCCTGCCACAGCTGATCGCAATCATCCTCCCCATGGCCGTGCTGCTCGCAGCGCTCTATTCGCTCAACCGCCTCAACACCGACAGCGAGCTGGTCGTGGCGCGGGCGACCGGCATCGGGCCGTGGCAGATTGCGAGCCCCGTCCTGCGCCTCGCTCTGATTGCGGCCATCCTGCACTTGCTCATCAACCTGTTCGTGCAGCCACAGGCCTTTCGCGAGATGCGTTCGGCCCTTCTGGATGTGCGCACCGACATTGCATCAAAAATGGTCATGCCCGGTGAGTTTGCCACCCCTGCCGACGGCCTCACAATTTATGGTCAGGACATTTTGCCGGACGGCACCATTGTCAATGTCGTCATCCACGACGAACGCACCGAGGACGCCCCCACGACCTATGTCGCCAAATCCGGCACGGTCACCAAGGTTGGCGGCTATGCCCGCCTGACCCTGCGCGAAGGCTCCATCCAGCAGCGCGTGGCGGACGACATGCTCGACTTCGTCGCCTTCCAGTCGCACCAGATCGACCTCTCCGATGTTGTGGCGTCCGACACCGTGTTGCGCCTGAAAAAGAGCGACCGTTTCCTGCACGAGCTAGTTTTCCCCGGCGCCGTCGACTTGCAACGGGCGGACGAGTTCGCCGCTGAAGCCCATGCCCGCCTCTCCGCGCCTCTCTATTCACCTGCATTGGCCCTCATCGCGCTCGTCTTTCTCGCGCGCGGGCGTCACCAGCGCATGGGCTATGGCGGCAAGATCGCCATAGCGGCGCTACTGGGCTTCGTGGCGCGCCTTGCAGGCTTTTCCCTGACATCGGCGGCGGAAGCGGACATGGCACTCAACGTCCTGCAATACGCCCTGCCGGGGGGCATCATCATCGCGTGCCTCGTGATCATTTCGCTGCGAAAGCCCGTTCCCAAGGGTTTGGCTGTGCGGGAAACCGTGCTCGCATGATACGCCGCCTGAACACCTATATCTTCAAGCGCACCTTTCGCGGTCTGCTGATTTCCGCGCTTATCATCTTCGCGCTGATCGCCTTGGTCGATTTCGTCGAGGCCACGCGCGACGTCGATGCGGAGACGGGTCTCGGCGCGTTCGACCTTTTCCGCCTGACCCTGCTTAAGACGCCCAGCCTTCTGGAGCAGACCCTGCCCTTCATTGTCCTGTTCGGCACGATTGGCACGCTGAACGGTCTCAACAAGCGCTCCGAGCTGATCGCTGCCCGTGCCGCCGGAATTTCGGCGTGGCGTTACCTGCGCCCGGCGCTGTTGCTGGCGGCCCTGTTCGGCACGCTCTGGGTCACGCTGGCCAACCCGTTCTCCGGGCAGTTCCTCCAACAGCATGACGACATCCGCCGCGCCGCCGGGGCGGATGGCGGCGTGCAGACCACCCGCGTCTGGCTACGGGAGGCCGATGAGGATACCCGCACCGTCATCATGGCCGATAGTGCCAATGCGCTGAAACGCCGCCTGACCGGTGTGACTTACCTCGCCTTTGACCGCGACGACGCAGGCGACACCTTCACCCGCCGACTGGACGCGGAAGAGGCGGCGTGGCTGTCCACGGGCTTCTTTCAGCTTTCGGGCGTGCGCGAATGGGTCGATGAGAGCTATTCCGAACGCATCCCCGACCTCGCCGTACCGACCACCATCACCGAGCGTCAACTGCTGGAGCGCATAGGCAGCGATGCCGACATCCGCCGCCTGCCCCCTGTGTGGGAGCTTCCGGCCCTGATCCGGACACAGGCACGGGCGGGTTTTTCGACCCTGCTGACCCGCATGTCGCTGTGGAAGCTGACGGCGCTCCCGATTCTTCTGCTCGGCATGGCGCTGATCGGGGCGTGCGTATCCATGCGCCTGTCGCGAGAGGGCGGAACGTGGAAGCTTATCCTCACGGGCGGAGTCATCGGATTTTTCGTCTTCTTTGCCAGCGTCTTCATCGAGGCCTTTGGCGAAGTCGGCACCATCCCGCCAATCGTGGCCGCCTGGACAGTGCCACTTGTGACGCTGTTCATCGGTCTCGCCTACCTCGCCAAACTTGAGGATGGTTAATGTTGGTCGGTGCGGTCTTAGATTGCGTCCGGGCCGTGCGTTTCTTAAACGCAACACAGGATATCTGGGACTCGCTATGACCTTACGTTCATTCATGCTTGCCGGTGCGGTTGCACTGACAGGACTTGCACACACCGCGCAGGCGCAGGAAAGCCACGGCATCGTGGCGGTCGTCAATGACGATATCGTCTCCACCCACGACCTGAGACAGCGCGTGCTCTTCCTGCTCGCCACCACCGGCGCGCAGAGGGACGAGGACAGCATTGCCCGCCTGCAGCAGCAGGCGCTCCGCTCGCTGGTGGACGAAAAGCTGCAAATGCAGGAATCCGACAAATACGATCAGACCATCAGTGACCAGCAAATCAACCAGTCCGTCATGCGCCTGATCAGCCGCAACAACCTCTCCCCCGAAGAAGTCGTGCAGCAACTGGCGAGCGTGGGAGTCGGTCTCGACACGCTGCGCGACCAGGTCCGCGCCGAAATTGCGTGGCAACGCATCGTCAACGGCCTGTTCGGCTCGCGCATCCGCATTTCCGATGCCCAGATCGACGAGACCGTGGCGCGCCTGACCGCCAGTTCCTCCAAGCCATCCTACCGCGTGGCCGAAATTTATATCGAAGCCACACCCGACATCGGCGGCATGGACGGCGCCATGGAAGGTGCCCGCGCCATGATCGCTCAAGTCAATGAAGGCGCGCCCTTCCCGCTCCTCGCGCGCCAGTTCTCCTCCGCGCCAAGTGCGGCCAAGGGCGGCGATGTCGGCTTCGTCCAGGCCGGGGAGCTGCGCCGCGAGATCGACGAGGTCATCCAGACCATGGAGCCCGGCAGCATCAGTGAGCCCATACAGGTTCCGGGCGGCGTCTATGTCGTAGCCGTGGTCGACAAGCGCATCAGCGAGTCCGACACAACTTACACGCTCAAGCAAATCAACGCAGAAGGCACAGATGGCGACGCCCTCGAAGCTCAGTTTCGCGGCTACAAGACGGTCTTCACATCCTGCGACACCCTCGAAGACGAGGCCGAAGCTCTGGATGGCGTCAACTCTGCCGATATGGGCCAGGTTAAGGCGTCGGAAATGACCGAGGACATTCTGTCCCGCCTGTCCGGTCTGACCGAGGGCAATCTCTCAGACCCTATTGTGACGCCACAGGGCGTGGTCGCGCTGATGGTTTGCGGCGCGGAAGTGTCCGGCACGGGCATCCCCACCCGTAATGAAGTCGAGGACCGACTGCTTGATCAACAGCTTGCGCAAGCCTCCAAGAAACATCTGCGCGACCTCCGCCGCAAGGCCTCGATCGTCACGCGATAATGCGGCCTCTCGCCCTGCCCCCTCTTGCGGTGACATTGGGCGACCCGGACGGTATCGGCCCCGAAATCGCGGCCAAGGCATGGGCGGAGTTAAACAGTCAACCGCATCTGGCCTTCGCCCTCGTCTGCCCGGGCGAGCCACCAAAGCTGGATGTGCCGACGGTCGAGGTCGAGTGGAGCGGGGTCGTGGAGCAGTTCGCGAGCGCCCTGCCCGTCGTGCCCCGCCGCGAGCCCGACCTCTCCTCCACTCAGCAAGCTGCGCGATCCATCGCTACCGCCACCGCTGCCGTGCTCGACGGCCACGCCAGCGCGGTCGTGACCAACCCCATCAGCAAGGAACGCCTTTATGCGGACGGCTTTGCCCATCCCGGCCACACGGAATTTCTCGGCGAACTGACGCTTACCCATCCCGCACCCTATCCGCGTGGGCCTGTCATGATGCTTGCCGTGCGGGACGAGCTGCGGGTCGCGCTTGTCAGCATCCATGAGTCCCTGGCGAGCGTTGTGGCAAACCTGACCCCTACGCGCGTGGAAAACGCCGCCCGCACTTTGCACGGCGCGCTGGTGCAGGATTTCGGCATTGCGGAGCCGCGTATCGCCATGGCCGGACTCAATCCCCATGCAGGCGAAGGCGGCGCTCTGGGCCGTGAGGAGATCGAGATCCTCAACCCCGTCGCCGCCAGGCTTCGCGCGGACGGCATCAATATCACGGACGCCAAACCCGCCGACACGTTGTTTCACGCTGAGGCCCGGGCGACCTATGACGCGGTGCTTGCCCAATATCATGATCAAGGACTTATCCCCGTGAAATCACTCGATTTTCACTCTGGCGTCAATATCACGCTCGGCCTGCCGATCATCCGCACATCGCCCGATCACGGCACGGCTTTCGACATTGTCGGCAAGAACCTCGCCAGCGCGACCAGCCTGATCGAGGCCATCCGTTATGCGCGGCGTCTGGCCAATAATCGCACCGCATGAACCTCCCCATCCTAACTGAGACCGTTCGACTGCATGGCCTGCGCGCCGACAAGAAACTTGGCCAGCATTTCCTGCTCGACAGCAATGTCACCGACCAGATTGCGCGGCTCTGCGACCTTCAAGGTGACGGGCCAAGATCCGTGCTGGAAGTCGGCCCCGGCCCGGGCGGGCTCACCCGCTCGTTGATCGAGGCGGGCGCGGATCACGTCACGGCCGTGGAGATGGATTCGCGCTTCCTGCCCGCCTTGCAGGACATCGCCGACGCCTCCGGCAAGCTTTCCATCGTGGAAGGCGACGCGCTGAAAGTCCGCCCCGACATCCCCGACTTCCACGTCATTGCGGCCAATCTGCCCTATAATGTCGGCACGAAACTCCTTATCGACTGGCTCTCGCAATCCCCGCGGCGATGGTCGCAAATGGTGCTGATGTTCCAACTCGAAGTCGCCGAGCGCGTTGTCGCGAGCCCGGGCGATCGCGCCTATGGTCGCCTGGCCGTTCTGAGCCAAAGCGTTTGCACGGCCCACATCGCCATGCACGTGCCGGCAAACGCTTTCTCGCCGCCCCCCAAGGTCGATAGCGCCGTCGTGGTGCTCCATCCGCTCGACACGCCCTACTCCGACCTTAAATCGCTGGGCCGCGTGACCCAAGCCGCCTTCGGGCAGCGCCGTAAAATGCTGCGCGGCGCGCTCAAGGGCATGGCGAAAGGCGCGGGCGTGGATGCAGTCAGCTGGCTGAAACTGGCGGACATCGATCCGACCGTGCGGGCTGAAACTCTTGAGGTCACGCAGTTTCAGATGCTGACGGATAGGTGGCTGGAGCTGACAACCAAGCCTTAGGCGACGGACATCAGCCGTCCACCAGCGCCTTAATGAATGGCTGCAACCAGAGCTGACGCTTTCTCCGGCTCCGCTCAGCCGCAAGGATTGTACGAAGCTCATCGAGCGCCGGTTCCAACTCATCGTTTAGCACGACATAGTCATATTCCGCCCAGTGACTGATCTCGCTCTCGGATTTGGCCATGCGCTTGGCGATGACGTCGTCGCTGTCCTGCGCGCGCGAGCGGAGACGTTCCTCCAGCTGCGTCATGTCCGGCGGCAATATGAAAATGCGCACCAGGTCATCGGCGGCGGCCTGGGTCAGCTGTTGGGCACCCTGCCAATCTATGTCGAAAATAATGTCGCGGCCCTGCGCCAGCGCCTCGTCGACCGGCCCGCGGGGCGTGCCGTAATAATTGTCGAACACCTTGGCATGTTCCAGAAACTCGCCCGATCCACGCATGGTCTCGAAGCGGTCCTTGTTGACGAAGTAGTAGTCCTGACCCTCCACCTCGCCCGAACGCGGGGCGCGCGTCGTGGCGCTGACACTCATGGACATGTGCGGATTATCCGCCAGCAGACGGCGCGTCAGCGTGGTCTTGCCCGCACCGGACGGACTGCTGAGCACGATCATCATGCCGCGACGGCGTTTATCCATGACCCTGCTCCATGCCTTTATCCGCCCCGGCTGCGCTGACGCTCGATAGCGCGCCATTTCGCGACGTTTCTCAGATGCTCGCGATAGGTCGCGGCAAAGGCGTGTCCGCCCGTGCCATCGGCTACGAAAAACAGTGCATCCGTCTTTGCCGGGCGCATGACCGCCGCCAGTGCCCCGCGCCCCGGATTGGCGATGGGCGTCGGTGGCAGGCCGTCGATCTGATAGGTGTTCCAGGCTGTCTTGGTGTCGATTTCCGAGCGCCGCAGCCCCCGCCCCAGCGGCTCTCCCTTGGTAATCCCGTAGATGATCGTGGGGTCGGATTCGAGGCGCATCCCACGTCGCAGGCGATTGGTGAAGACGCCCGCGACCTTGTGGCGCTCGCCGTCCATACCCGTTTCTTTCTCGACAATGCTCGCAAGCGTGACGGCCTCGGCGGGTGTCGCCACGGGCAGCCCCGCCTCCCGCGAGGCCCACAACTCCCGCAGCGCCGCGTCATGTGCCGACACCATCTGCGCAACCAGATCGGACTGCGTCGTGCCGCGCGGAAAGAGATAGGTTTCGGGAAGGAGCGAGCCTTCGGCGGGTGCGTCGGGGTCATCATCGACAAGAACCGGATCGGCATCCATCAGACGCAAAACCTGCGCGACGGTCAGCCCTTCCGGGGCGGTGAAGCGGTATTGCACGACCTTTCCCTCTTCGAGAACCCGGCTGATCTCGGCCATGCTCGAACGGGGCGAAAGCCTGAACTCGCCAGGCACAAGCCGGATATCGGGATTGCGCAGACGTGTGACGAGCTTGAAGGTGCGGGCACTTTCGATAAGGCCTTCGTCCTGCAGCAAGTCCGCCACGCGGCTATACCCTGCGCCGTCGGGAACATTGAAGGTACGGGCAACGTCCGGAGCATCGGTCGGGCTGGCAAATTGATAGTTAAGATAGGCAAACCCGCCAAGCACTACCCCCGCCGCGATGGTCAGCAGCGCAATGAGCCCAATCAGCCAGAGTACGAGGCGGCGGCCTCGAGACAGTCCCAGCGCGTCTTTGCTCACTGCACGTCCGAGAAGATCACGGTGGCGTTCGTGCCGCCAAAGCCGAAACTATTGGACATGGCCGCGCGCACGGGCACGTCCTTGGCTGTGTGCGGAACAAGGTCGATGGAGGTGTCGACATTCGGGTTTTCCAGGTTGATCGTGGGTGGCACCTTGCCGTCACGCACGGCGAGGATGGAAAACACGGTCTCGATCGCACCGGCCGCGCCCAGCAAATGTCCCGTCATGGATTTGGTCGAGGACATGTGGAGACCTTCCGCGACGTCGCCGAACAGCCGCTCGACAGCCTTGACCTCGATCTCGTCACCGACGGGCGTGGATGTACCGTGGGCGTTGACGTATTGGATGTCGCCCGGCTGCATACCGGCGGAGCGAAGCGCCATCTGCATGGCGCGGTAGCCGCCATTTCCGTCGGGGGCGGGACTGGTGATGTGGTGGGCATCGCCACTCATGCCGTATCCGCGGAATTCGGCGATGATGTTGGCTCCGCGCGCCTTGGCGTGCTCATATTCCTCCAGCACGACCGCGCCTGCACCTTCGCCCATCAGGAAGCCGTCACGGCCCGCATCATAGGGTCGCGACGCCTTTTCCGGCGTGTCGTTGTAATCCGTGGTCATGGCGCGGCAGGCCACGAAGGACGCAATGCCGAGACGACAAACGGACGCTTCGCCCCCGCCCGCGACCATGACGTCCGCATCGCCCAACCCAATCATCCGTGCAGCGTCGCCAATAGCGTGAGCGCCGGATGCACAGGCTGTTACGACGGAATGATTCGGCCCCTTGAGCTTGTGACGCATGGAAATTTGCCCGGAGGCGAGATTGATGAGCATACTGGGCACGGTGAACGGCGACAGGCGACGCGGGCCTTTCTCGATCAGAGTCTTGGACGCCTCATAGGTCGTGTCCAACCCGCCAATCCCCGAGCCGAACATGACGCCCGCGCGCCATTGCTGCTCGTCAGTGTCGAGCGGGAAGCCCGATTGCGCGATCGCTTCGTCGGCGGCGGCGATGGAATAGAGAATGAAGTCGTCGATCCGCTTGCGGTCACGCGCGGGCAGAACCTTGTCGGGATCGAAACTCGCGGGATCGTCGGCACTGCCACTACCGCGGCCATCCACGCGCGGCACGATCGCGGCAATCTTGCAGGCCAGATCCTCGGTCTCGAAATGCGAAATGCGCTGCGCGCCGGTTTTCCCGGCAAGCAACGCATTCCAAGCGTTTTCAACTCCGCAGCCGACAGGGGTGATGAGACCGAGACCGGTAACGACAACCCTGCGCATAACTGCCTCTTCTACGGAGTGCTGTATATCAGCCCGTTGGGCCTGACTTACTTGGCATGCTTTTCGATGTAGGAGACGGCGTCGCCCACGGTCTGGATGTGCTCGGCGGCATCATCGGGGATTTCGATGTCGAACTCCTCTTCGAACGCCATAACCAGCTCGACGGTGTCGAGGCTGTCGGCGCCGAGATCGTCGACAAAGTGCGCGTCTTTGGCCACCTTGGCCTCATCGGCGTCGAGATGCTCGACAACCATTTTTTTCACGCGATCCATAATTTCAGACATAACGTCTCCCTTTTGAGGCCCCGGAAACCGCCAACGCGGCGGGCGGGGAGTCTGTCCGGCACACGCTTGAACGCCTGCCAGAGCCAAGATGTTGGGACGGGGAGAGTCATTTGCAACACATCGGCCCGATTCCAGTGGCGGATGTATCACGCGCATCCGCCCGCGCCTAGGGGCTATAACGGTTTCGCGTTACGACCGAAAAAGCGAAAAAACCTTTTAGATCATAGCCATACCGCCATTGACGTGCAGCGTCTGCCCCGTGACATAGGCGGCCTCGTCGCTTGCGAGATACAGAACAGCATTGGCGATATCGTCCGCCGAGCCGAGGTCTCCGGCGGGGATTCGGGCAAGTGTGGCGTCTTTTTGGGCGTCTGTCAGCTCATCCGTCATGGGCGAGGCGATGAAACCGGGAGCGACGCAATTCACGGTGACGCCGCGCGATGCGACTTCCTGGGCAAGGCTCTTGGAAAAACCGATCATGGCGGCCTTGGACGCGGCATAATTTGTCTGGCCCGGGTTGCCCGTTACACCGACCACCGAGGTTATGCCGATGATGCGGCCCGACCGCGCCTTCATCATGGAACGCATGGCGGCTTTGCAGAGCCGGAAATACGCTTCCATGTTTACCGTCTGCACCAGCAGATAATCTTCCGGCTTCATTCGCATCAGAAGACCATCGCGGGTGAGGCCCGCATTGGAGACGAGAATATCGATCCCGCCACCCAGCGCGTCGGAGGCTTGGCCGACGAGCCCATCTACAGCCTCCGCGTCCGATAGGTTTGCGGGCGTGACCGCCACGCGATCGCCCAGATCACCAGCCAGAGTTTCAAGCTTTTCCCTGCGTGTGCCACTGATGGCGACGTGCGCGCCTTGCGCATGGAGACGACGGGCGATCGCTTCGCCCAACCCACCTGTCGCGCCCGTCACGAGCGCGCGTTTTCCGGTTAAATCGAACATGATCTCTATCCTTTGAGTTGTGCGGCAAAAGCTTCGAGGTCAGCGGGGCTGGATAATGCTGCGCCCGCGACGGACTTGTCGATACGGCGAAGCATGGTGGACAGCACCTTGCCGGTTCCGGGCTCGGCCATCGCGGTAACGCCGTTTGCGGCCATCCAGAGAACGCTCTCGCGCCAGCGCACGCGGCCCGTGACCTGGGCCACGAGGTCGGCTTTGAGCTGCGCGGGATCGGTCACGGCTTGCGCGGTGACATTATTGACGACGGGCACTTTTGGTTTCGAGAACGCCACATCCACGAGTGCGTCTTTCATGGCGTCGGCGGCAGGCTGCATCATGGCGCAATGAAACGGTGCAGAGACGGGCAGGATCATGGCTTTCTTGATACCGCGATCAGACGCCTTTGCCACGGCTTGCTCGATCGCGGCGACTTCACCCGAAATCACGACCTGACCGATGGCGTTGTCATTGGCAATCTCTGCCAGGCCATCGACCGCGTCGCAGAGTCCTTGCGCGTCCTCGATGGAGGCCCCCAATAGCGCCGCCATTGTGCCCTCTCCCACAGGCACAGCCTGCTGCATCGCCTCGCCGCGCAGCTTCAACAGCTTGGCGGTATCGGCCAAACCGAGCGAGCCTGCCGCACACAGCGCCGAATATTCTCCGAGCGAATGACCCGCGACATGGCTGGCAGCGGTTACGGGAATATGGAAGTCGGACTCCAGCACGCGCATCACGGCCATCGAGCTTGCCATCAGCGCTGGCTGCGCATTGGCCGTGAGCGTTAAATCGTCGAGCGGGCCATTGAACATGATAGCGGAGAGTTTCTGGCCCAACGCATCATCGACTTCCTCGAACACGGCGCGGGCTGCGGGGAAGGCCTCAAAGATCTCTTGCCCCATGCCGACGGACTGACTGCCCTGCCCGGGAAAAATGAATGCCATACTCATAGTGCGACTCCGACCCGTGTCTGCGTTGGATTGCCAGAGTTAGGCGAGGCATGGGATGGCTGCAAGACGCCATGGAAATTAACCTTTTCCGCACTGCAAGTAAGGAGTCGTTAACCATCCTTAACCACAACGTCCACGGGACATGACAGGCCCCGCACATTGCGGGCGAGTCGGGTTAATGGGCTGGGAGCAACCAATGCGATTTTTCCGCAAGAGCGATAAGACTGGCCCTGTTTCAGACGCCGGAGCGCATCATGCGCCGCGTGTGGAAGGCGACATTGTCTATGACGAGAATGGCCGTGTGCTGTTTGACCCGACGATCGACATGAACCCTGCTGTCGAGCCGGAAGAGTGTTCTATCGTTCCAGAGCCTGCCGCCACGCTTGAGCGCCCAGCTGTTCATCAAAAGGCCAAAGACGTCGAAGCGGACAATGCCGCGTTGGATGCCCCCGCCGACACATCGACCATCGATAATATCGCAGTGGATTACGCCGGGGAGGTTGAAGACGGGCTTGAGATCGATATGGCGGCCACTCAGCCCGTCGTCGACGTCACTCCGGATCGTGCCGAAAGCCGTGCGGGCGACCGTGGCAGCTTTGACCGCTCCCCGCTTTTGCACAAGCGGGTAAACCTCTCGGAATTGCGCGTGGACGTGGCACGCATCAGCTCCGACATCCAGTCGGGCGAGCGCCTCTATCAACGCGCACAGCAGCGCGTGGAAAGTTTGACGAGCTTTGTGGAGCGGGCGGAAGTGGACTTCTCGCTGCTCAACCGCCTGGAGCCGGAAAACAGACGTCTGAAGGCGCGCAACCGTGTGCTGGAAGCCGAAAACGAATCCTCCACCCATGCCACGCGCCGACTCGAATCGGAGCTGGCAGAAGCCCAGGAAGACGTCCGAACGACCAAGGCCAATCTGGAAGCGGCACGCTCGCGCCTGGCCGCAGCCACCTCGCATCTCGGCGACCGCGACCGCGAGATCGCCCGCATAACCGAGCAGGTCGAGCAGGTCGCACTCAAAATGGAGCGTAGCCAGACCTCTGTCGAAGTCGAAAGCCGCGAGAACGTGCTCTTGCGCGAACAGATTGGCGAAATGGCCGGGCGCATGGACGAAGTCACCAGCGAACGCATGGAGCTGGCCAAGATCGTCGAGAGCCTGAAAATCGACTGTGACGACTTCCGTGCCCAGCGCGAACAGGCGCTCAACGAGGTCAACGACCTGCGCATGACGCTTGCCAGCGCACACAAGGTCAATGGCGAAATGAAAAGCCAGATGGTCACCCTTCATGAGGAAATCAAAGGCTTCAAGACGCAGTACGAATTCAACGTCATTTCTCGCGAAGACCGCATTACTAATCTGGAGGCGCGTATCGGCGACCTGTCCAAACAGCTTATGATCAAGGAAGATGTCGCAAAATCCGCGCTGACCGATGTGGCGCAACTGCGCAAGGCCCGCTCGGCCCAGGATCTGGAGCGCGAACGTCTGGAGCGCCTGATCGAGGCCCAGCAACGACAACTCGACGAAGCGCAGGGCCAGATCCGCCGCTCCTCGGACAATATGGCCGATCTCGACCAGCGCTATAACGACGTCGCCGCCGCACTCTCCATGCACCAGAAGCGCCTGACTCCGGACACGCCGGTCGATGCCGACAGTGCCGCCCCGCTCGCACCGCCGCCGCCTTTTGAAGAGGCAGCGAGTTCCGCCCCGATGGAACTCTATGACGAGCCCGTCACCCGCCCGGGTCGCGACGCCGACGCACTGTCGCCCGACAACGTCGAAGACATGATTATGGACTATAAACTCGGCCTGCGCAGCCAGATTGGGTAGCGTCTAAACGCTCGGCACGGCCTCTGCGAGATGCGGGCCGATGCGAATGGGTTCGATGCGTTTGGCGAGGCCGCTGGCTTCCGTTTCCACGAAAACGCCGCAGAGTGTGCCTTCGCCGGATGCGGTCTCGAAGCGGCCGGAGCGGCGGCGTGTCTGGAAGCGGCGGAGGGGTTCCGCTTTTTCCATGCCAATGATGGAGTCGTAGTCGCCGCACATACCCGCATCAGACTGAAACGCAGTGCCACCTGGCAGAATGCGGGCATCCGCCGTGGGGACGTGCTGGTGCGTGCCGACCACGAGCGAGACCCGACCATCACACGCATGGCCCATGGCGGCTTTCTCTGATGTGGCTTCGGCATGGAAGTCGATCAGGACGGCGTCGGCGACATCGCGGAGAGGGGCTTGGGCGAGGTCGCGCTCGACCTGTTGGAAAGGATCGTCGAGCGCGTCCATGAAGACCCGACCGTGGAGGTTGACCACGAAAAGCTGATAGCCCGCGACGTCGTAAAGCCCTGCCCCGCGACCCGGCACGGTGTTGGGCGGGTAATTGGCGGGACGCAAAACGCGGGTCTCGTTCTCGATGAACTCCAAGCCCTGGGCCTGGTCGAAGCTGTGATTGCCGAGCGTGATGACGTCCACGCCCGCATCGAACAGCTCTTCGCCGACCTTGCGGGTAATGCCGAATCCGCCCGCCGCGTTCTCGCCATTGGCGATGACGGCGTGCAGGCCAAGGTCGTCGCGCAAGGCCGGCAAGTGGCGCGCAATGGCATTGCGTCCCGAACGTCCGACGATGTCTCCGAAAAACGCCAATCTCATGCGCGTCAGCTAGGCCGCGGCGCGTAGCGGTGCAATCCCCGCTTAACCGTGTGCGTCAATCAGGCGTTCGCCTTGTCACGCTAAGGCACACGCATGGGAAGGATGTCTCACAGCCTGCTGTCGCAAAACCGGCGCATTCCCGTGACGAGGTCTCCAAAGCCCCGTAAACAGGGTCTGGGTGCGCTGGGACTTTTGGTGCCTCAAATGAGCGGCGCGGGATGGTCGGTATTTCGACGCCTCACGGACTCCATCTGGATGCCGCTTTTGCCCCTGCTGGGCGGTGTCGTGATCTGGATGTTAAATGCGGGTGCGCAGCAGTCGGCTATTCGCGCCTATGACCTCGACCGTGTGGAACGGGTGGTGCTCAAGCAATGCTGGACGCGCGTGGTCGAGCTTGCACCGCAATCGGAGACGATCGCGCGACGCACGCCGCAGGATGTTTGTGGCTGTGCGGTGGCAGGACTGCGCCAATTCGATCGCCGCGATGTTTCGGGCGGACTATTGGGCGACGCGGTGCATTCACGGCGGCTGTGGATAGAACCGCGGGCGTGGAGCCCGGATCGCGTTGCGGGAGTTGTTGGCGCTGCCGCTAGCCGGGCATCGGTCAGCCCTGCGCTTATTGATCACCAGCTCGAAATGGCGCTTGAGGGCTGTGACTAGGCGACAAGTTGCCCGATATGAAAGTCGCGCAGGCCAAAGGGCGTGATGACGGCATCAAGTTTTCGGTCGTGAGCTTCGTGCGGAACATGATCGACCTCCTGCTCGTCGAATGCGACGCCAATGGCGAGCGCGGAGGGCATGGCGGCCAGCGTGCGGTCGTAATAGCCACCACCATAGCCAAGGCGATGGCCCATCGCGTCAAAGGCAAGCAGCGGGCAAAGAACGATGTGCGGTGTAAAGGGCGGCGCGGAGCTGAGCGGTTCGCGCACGCCATAGGCGCCGTCTTCCAGCGTGTGGCCCTGTTGCCAAATCTTGAAGTCCAGCGGCTCTGCCCTGGACGTCATGCGTGGCAGACCTGTGGACACGCCGGCAAAGCGCAGGGTCTGGAGCAATGGCATGACGTCGAACTCGTCCTCCAGCGGATAGTAGCCTGCAACCGAGAGATCGGCAAAGCTGTCCGGCCAATGTGAGAGGAGCGCATCGCCGTGGAGCGGCTTACCGAGGCGCTTGCGGCGCGCCTTCATACGTTTGCGGAGGTCTGACTTGGCGCTCATGACAATGCAAATGCCCGAGGGAGTCGGCGGTTGCACGATTAAGGAGAGAATTGTGACGGCCCCGCGAAACCCGTGGCGGCGATCATATCCTGGAAACCTGAGTTACAGGTGGGCACCGGAATTATTGAGACCACGGTCTCAACAGAGCCAGCTCCCGAGGAGTTGATTAAGGTCCGCTGGATTTGTGCAGCTCACGCAGCCCGCAGGGTCCGTCAGACCCTAAGTGGGCGCGCGGGCCGGCAAGTGCAAGCTCAATCGTCCTGCTTGGCAGCGGAGGGAAGCTTTGCAAGCAGGGCTTCGGCACGGTCGGCGAGGGTGTTCAGAGTTCTCGCCGCACTTTTCCGGGCTTGCTCCGCGCTGGCGACGGCGCGGCGGGAGTCTGCCTCGATATCGGACACCCGGGCATCGGCTCTAGCCTCCATATTGCCGGCGAGCTCGTCATACTCATCCATCAGCGTGATGCCTGCCATCAGCAGCAGGCGTTGATCGCCAATCTGGCCAAACTGGTTGGCGAGAGCCTGAACACGGGCGTCGAGGCGCTGTCCCAGACGCTGCAAGCGGTCTTCCTCGCCGTCGTCGCAGCCAAGGTTATAGCGGCGGCCGTTCACATCTATGCTGGTATTGGCCATGCCCTAGCCCTCGCCCTGCATGGCGGCATCGACCTGTGCGGCGATGGCACTGATTTCGTCCTCGGTGCGGCGAGCCAGTGCGTCGAATTCGCGTTCGCGAGAGGCAAAGCGGGACTCGTTTTCACGGGATTCGGCCATGACGGTGTCCAGTCGTGCGGCCAGCTCGGCCCGATCGGATTTAAAGTGCTCGGATTGCGCGACCTCTGCAGACAGACGGGAAATGTCTTCGGACTGAACACGCATCCGATTGGCAAGTGTGCCGATTCGGGTCTCCAGAATGTCGAGTGTGGACGTAAGCCTCTGCGCGGCCGTTTTCATGGCCTGTTCGCTTGTAGGCCCGTTATCGGCAACGAGACCGGGTGATGTGCCTGCCGGATCCTGCATGTCAGCGCTGTCATTCATCAATACCCACTCCCAAGCAGATCTGTCCCCCAGAACACTCTGCGATATTAACTGTTTTGGCCCAAAACCTGCTCTGTCTCAAGAGCCATCCTGTTGACTATGCGGGACGGGTTTGTCAGCCCTGCGCCAGACGTTGATTTCCCGCTTCAGGCCACTGACAGGCCGATGAAAGGTTCATGCCCATGACGACGGCTCACTCTTCTTCCCAACCCATTCGGATTGCCATAAACGGTTTTGGCCGGATCGGACGCTTGGTAGCCCGGGCGCTGGCCGAATACGACATCGCGGATGTGAAACTCGTCGGCATAAATTCCCCAGGCGATCCGGAGACCTCCGCGCACCTCCTGCGCTATGACAGTGTGCATGGGCGCTTTGCCAATGGCGTGACCCTTGACGGGGACACGCTCGACTTCGGCCACGGGCCGGTGCGCATGACCCGCCACCGCGATCCGTCAAGCTGTCCGTGGAAAGAGCTCGATGTGGATGTCGTGATGGAGTGTACAGGTATTTTCCGCACGCGCGACTCGGTGCAGCCGCATTTGGATGCCGGGGCCAAACGCGTGCTGATCTCGGCCCCATCCAAGGGCGGGATCGAGCGCACGATCGTTTACGGCGTCAACCACGCCGACCTGACGGGCGACGACATCGTGGTCTCTTGCGCGTCTTGTACGACCAATTGCCTGGCTCCGCTCGCCAAGGTGCTGATGGACACATCCGGCATCAAGCGCGGCTTCATGACCACCGTTCACAGTTATACGCAAGACCAGCGCATTCTGGATAATTCGCACAATGATCTCTACCGGGCGCGGGCGGCGGCACTGAACATCATTCCCACCAGCACGGGCGCGGCCAAGGCAGTGAGCCTGGTCATTCCCGAGCTTGAAGGCCGTCTGTCGGGCACAGCCGTTCGGGTTCCAACGGCGAATGTGTCCATGATGGACCTGTCGTTCCGGCCCGTAAATGACGGCCTGAGCGTGGAGGAGATCAACTCTGCCGTGCGCAAGGCCGCCGAGGGGCCCATGAAAGGCGTCATCGATTACGAAGAGGCGGCGCTGGTCAGCTCCGATCACAATCACAATCCGCATTCGACGGTGTTCGCGGCACCGTTGACCGAGGTGCTCGGCAATCTGGTCAAGGTCGTGGCCTGGTATGACAATGAGTGGGGTTTTGCGAACCGGATGATCGACGTTTCGCGGGTCATGGGTCGAATGATATGAGCTTGAAGCGGCTGGAAAGCGTCAATGTCGATGGCAAGACGGCGCTTGTGCGCGTGGATTTCAACGTGCCGCGCAATGAGGCGGGCGACATCACCGACATGACGCGGGTGGAGGCGGCCCTGCCGACCTTGCGCGCGCTGCGCGAAGCGGGCGCGACAGTGAAATTACTCGCGCATTACGGCAGGCCCGATGGAAAACCCGACCCTGCGCTGTCGCTGAGATTTCTGGTGCCGCATCTGCAACGCCTTCTGGGGGAACCGGTCGGCTTTGGTAGCGATGACGGGGCTGCGGTGGTCTTGCTCGAAAATACCCGGTTCGAGGCAGGTGAGACCAAGGGTGACACAGCTTTGGCCAAATCTTGGGCGGACATGGGCGACGTCTTTATCGCAGACGCATTCTCCGCAAGTCACCGCGCGCATGCGAGCGTGTCGGGCATTGCGGACTACCTGCCCGCCTATGCCGGACTGTCCATGGAGCGCGAGCTCGACCATATCGGCCGTGCGCTCGACAATCCGAAACAACCCGTCATGGCTATCGTGGGCGGGGCCAAGGTCTCGACCAAGATCGGCGTTTTGGAGCATCTTGTGACCAAGCTCGATATCCTCGTGATCGGGGGCGGTATGGCCAACACCTTCCTGCTGGCCATGGGTCATCCGGTAGGCAAATCGCTGGCCGAGCCGGACTTCGTTGACACCGCCAACCGCATCATGGCGGCGGCTACGCGCGCAGGGTGCGAATTGGTGCTGCCCCTGGACGTCGTGGTGGCCAAGGATTTCAGGGCCCATGCCGAAAGCCGCGTCAGCGATGTGGAGAGCGTGGCGGCGGACGAGATGATCCTCGACGCAGGCCCGGCCACCGTCGATCACATCATGGACAAGATGGAGCGCGCAAGGACTCTGATCTGGAACGGGCCTCTGGGCGCGTTCGAGATGACGCCGTTCGATACATCCACGGTCGAGGCGGCAAAATATGCGGCCAAGCTGACAGCCAAAGGCGAGCTTGTGAGCGTGGCGGGCGGTGGCGACACCGTGGCGGCCTTGAGCCTTGCAGGTGTGGCGGAAGACTTTACTTTTGTCTCCACCGCTGGCGGCGCGTTCCTCGAGTGGATGGAGGGCAAGCCCCTGCCCGGCGTCGAGATTTTGAAGACTTAAAGAAAGATACGAGGAAAACATGACCCAGATCGTTCGCGACATTCTGTCCAATTACGAGTCGGACAATCCCGGCACCAAGGCCAATCTGGCCCGCATTTTGTTGCAGGGAAAACTGGGCGGCACGGGCCGCATGGTTATCCTGCCGGTCGATCAGGGGCTGGAACACGGACCAGCGAAATCGTTTGCGCCCAATCCGCCGGCTTATGACCCGCATTATCACTACCAGCTCGCCATCGATAACGGGCTGAATGCCTATGCCGCGCCGATCGGGATGATCGAAGCGGGCGCCGATCACTTTGCTGGGCGTATTCCGACTATCCTGAAGGTCAACAGCTCCAACTCGCTCGTGCCTGCCAATCAGCCTTATGATCAGGCGTTCACCTCGACCGTGCAGGATGCGGTGCGGCTTGGCTGTTCGGCTATCGGGCTGACCATCTATCCCGGCTCCTCGACGGGCCTGAAGATGATCGAGCAGGCTCAAGTCATGATTGCCGAAGCCAAGGCGCATGGCCTTGCGGCGGTGGTGTGGAGCTATCCGCGCGGCGAAGACCTGTCCAAGCTGGGCGAGACCTCGCTCGACGTCTGCGGCTACGCCACGCATATCGCGGCGCTGATCGGGGCGCATATCATCAAGGTAAAACTGCCGAGCGACGAATACGAGCAGAAGGATGTGGACGAGCTCTACAAGCGCGCTGGCGTGGATTATTCCGTATTGAGCAACCGTGTGCGCCACATCACCCAGTGCGCGCTGAATGGGCGGCGTCTGGTCGTGTTTTCGGGCGGCGGCAAGAAAGGTACGACCAGTGTATTCGATGACGCGAAAGCGATACACAAAGGTGGCGGCAATGGCTCGATCATCGGGCGCAATAGCTTTCAGCGGCCAGCGGATGAAGCCGCCGACATGCTTGGCAAGGTGATCGAAATCTATCAGGGCTGATGCGCCCGGACAGACTGCCGGTGACACGCGGGCGGCACGTTTTCAGTGCCGCCGCGTTTGATTGACACGACGAAACAAAGATTTGTGGAGAGAGACATGACACGGACGACACTGCTTTTAGCCGCCAGCACGGCACTTGCTATCGGAGCCTGCGCGGAGCCTGCACCTGCCGAGGCTGTGTTGGAATGCCCGGCGGATCAATGGCTGGCGCTGGCCGATTACGAGGGCGACGCAATCCCGGCGTTCGCTGACGACTATGCGGGTTTTCTGGTCGAGAACGGCACACGCGGTGATGTGGTGACGACCGAGAGCGGGTTGCAATACCGCACCATCCAGGACGGCGTGGATGGCGGAGTCAGCCCCGAGCGCACAGATCCCGTGACCGTGCATTATCACGGCTATTTCCCCAATGGTGAGGTGTTTGATTCTTCTTACGAGCGGGGCGAGACCATTGCCTTTCAGCCCGGTCAGGTGATTGCAGGCTGGACGGAAGCACTTATGGATATGGAGGTGTGCGAAGCGCGCATCCTCTACATCCCGTCCGATCTGGCCTATGGTCAGGGTCGCCCCGGCATCCCGGCTGGCGCGACGCTATTGTTTAATGTGCAGATGCTGGGCGTGGATGCGCCGCAGGCTGTCGTCACGGAATAGCTTCCACACATCACAGCGAAAAAGCCCGGCGGCCTTACGGCTGCCGGGCTTTTTTATTTGGGATTGTAGAGCCTTACGATGTGACGCGGAGGCCTTTGACGCTGTCGCCGATGGCATCGAAGGCAGCGTTGAGGTCCTGAGCGTTTTGGGCGTTAAAGTAATTGGCTGTGCTCGAGGCGCAATCCTGCAGGAGATTGCGGGTTGAGCCATCCGTGACCTGAAACGCGATCGTATAAACGGTGACCTTGCCGGATTTCACGGCATCGCAAAGGTCGCGGGTGCGCTTGTCGGCCTGGCCTTTGGAGTTGCCCCAGTGGCCGTCCTCGCCGTTACGCTTGGATTTAGTGTTCTCGCCATCCGTCATGAGGACGAGAATGCGGTCTTCCTTTGGCGCGGGATCGGTGTTGACCAGAGGCGCGGACGGTTCGAGCTGACGCCAGCCCCAGAGCAGGCCCGAGGGAAGGTAGGTGTTACCCTGCGTGGTCAGGGCATTCACGGAGCCGCGGACATTCGCCATGTTGGAGGTCAGGGCCTGGATCTCTGAGCCGCAAGGCTTGTTGAGGAGGCCCGGAATGCTATCGCCGTCATAAGCTGCTTTGACATCAAGCGGATTCTGACGGGAGCCGACGCAACCCTTCCAAGTCTCGGTCCGGGTGCCCTTGACGACCCAATCGTAATCACAGGCATAATAGGTGCCGCCCTGAGCAACGCCGTCACGGTCGCCACGAGGGCGGTCGCCGCAATCGCGGGCAGATCCCTCCACGCGCTCCCAACGATCGACTTCGCGGTCGGCCGGCACGTCGAGCCATTCGGCATTGCGGCGGCCCGTGCCGATATTGACGTGTTGGGAGAACGGCGTGACCGACAGGCGAACGGTATCGCCGTCGAGATCCTCGATGGTGTCGATGAGCGAGCCCGCCGCGACCTTGAGATCGGCCATCTTCTGACCGCTCATGGAGTCGGTGGTGTCCAGCACAAGGGCGATGTCGAGCTTGCGCTCGGAATAGGTGGCCGTGGAAGCGACGTTCACCAGCATCTCGTCAATACCGAACAGACGCGAGAAAGTGGTGGGCACGGAGCCTTGAGCCAGCACGGTGACGGCGTCGCCGTCACGGGTGACGGTGTCCACAAGAGCATTTCCGCCCACGCCGAAATGTGCGTTGAAGACATCGGCGGCGATGGCGTCGAGCTCGGCCTGATTGGCATCGACCTGTTTCGCGGCGGCCAGCGAGGCGATGTCGGCGACATCCTGGACTTCGGATTTGCCTTTGACCTGCATGGAGAGATCGATGGCATACCCAGTGCCCGCAAGCAGGACCGACAAACCCAGTGCGAAGGGAACGGCGAAGGATCCGGCCTCGTTTTTGGCGAACCGGGCGGCTGTTGCGGCTAACGTGGTCTTGAAAGACATGGTGAACTCCCGAATGTGTTGCAGAGGCGCAATGCCTTCGCGTTTCGGGGGAGTTCCTTGCAGTGAGCGTGCCAAGGGCGCGAGTGCGCCCTGAAATGGGTCACCCGCCGGTAAACAGGGTTAAGGAGTGCTTACTAGACCTCTCCAAACCCTTCACGGGCGGGGATAATTCCTAAGATGCGACGGGAACGATCTTAACCCTATAAGCCATGACAGGATCGAAAAGCGTGGCGGCGACGGTCTTGACATCTGCAAGTGTTATATCCTGATACGCCGCAATACGTGTGCGGTGCGTGTCGAGATCTTCGGGGTAGGTGCGGGCGCGGTCGATGACGTCGAGCCAGTAGCCATTGGATTCGAGCGAGCGTTGCAGGCTCTCGCGAATGGGACGGATGGCGCGGTCAAACTCGTCCTGGGTGATCCGGCCCGCGCGAATGTCGCCGGTCACTTCATCGACGAGCGCCGAAATGGCGTCGAGCTCTTGCGGGTCGGCGGAGACACTGACACTCATATAGCCGTAGTCGTCCCAGCTTTCGGGCAGGTAGCTACCGACGGACGGGCTATAGGATTGGCCCTCGCGCTCACGAAGGACGTCGGTGAGCTTGAGTTGCGCTATCGCGCGGACAAGGCTGGCGCGGCGGGTGCGGGCGGTATCACTGCCGTCGAAAGCGGGAAAGTAGACCTGGAAGAGCGCCGTGTCCGGGTCGCCCTGATGTGTCAGCGTCACGGTGTCGGGTTCCGGAAAGGTGAGCGCGCGGCGACTGTCGGGATAGTCGGACAGGTCTTGGGTTCGCGTATCGAAGGCCCCGAAAGTGCGGGCGACTTCCTCAATGACAGCCTCAACCTCCACGTCGCCGACGACGCCGATCTCGATCAGCCCGCTCGCTAGAAGGGGATCGACGATGTCACGCACGGTGTCGGCGCTAAGGCCTTCATAGACCTCGCGCGCGGAAATGCCGAAGCGCGGGTCGCCGGAGCGCAGCAGGCGCGGCACGTCGCGGGTTGCCACGCCGCCCGGAGTGGAGTCGATGCTGTCGTAAAGGGCGTCGAGATCACGGCGAAAATTGCTGACCGCCTCCTCGCGGTAGCCGAGCGCAGTGCTGCCTGCGGCCATGAGGTCGAACATGAGGCCCATATCCGAGAGCGAACTTCCTCCATCGATCCGTATCATTTCCGTGCCGACGGAGACATTGGCACTGGCCGTGCGTCCGGCGAGGATCGTGCGAAGCTCGTCGACGCTGTGCGCTTTCAGGCCGCCTTCGGCGAGGACAGGTCCGGCGAACTGGCCGAAGCCTTCCGGCCAGTCGGTGTTAAACAGCCCGCCGCCGACGGAGACGCGGGCGCGCACCTGATCCTTGGCGTAATCCGTGCGCTTGATGTTCAGGCGGACGCCATTGGCAAAATCGACCGTCGTAAAATCAATGTCCTCGACCGTGTCGCGGGCAAGAACCTCGCCGGGTGTGCCCCAGTCTGTGTAGGCGAATTCGGTCATCTGGCGCTGCGCATCGGCAACGGTCGGCGTGGCCAATGCGGCAGTGAAGGCCGAGCGAATGGCATCCTCGTCCGCCTCTACACTGTCCACGAGGAAGAGGTCGGCGGCCTCGAACCCGGTCCAGCTGTCCTGGAACCGCGCGCAGACATCCTCCGCCGTGATGTCGGCTTCATAGGACAGGTAGCGTTCGAGCGAGGCGTCGGGGGTGGTGACTACCCGTTCATCGGTGATGGCAGACAGGAGCTGTGAGGCAAGGCCCGGCGTGCGGCGTGTATCGGCGGTCTCGACCGCGCGTTCCAGCCCGCGGCGGGCATTGGCCTTCCATTCCGCAAGCTCCGCGTCGGAAAAGCAGAACTCGCGCGCCTTGTTGAGCTCCATGACGGCGTCGTGGAGAGCGGGTTGCCAGTCCCCTGCCCCCGAAGATGCAGTCAGAGTATTGGCGTTCGTGACATCGAAGACGGGATAGCTGGCGGCATTGGCGCCGAGAAAGTCCGAGGAGCCCTCGGAGCCAATGCGGGCAAGGCGACGGTTGAGCAAGCTATTGCCAATGCCGTCGAGCAGGCGATCGCGTCGGGTGGCGATGGTGTCCGCGCGGTCATCGATCGGGCCATAGGTCGCCACCGTGATGGAGGTCGTGACCTTGGGATCAATGAACGTGCCCGTGCGAGGCTCGCGCTCGGGAAGGCTGTCGGGACGATCGATAGGCAGCGGGTCGCCCCGGCCCTGCCAGTCCCCGAAGGTATCCGTCAGGCGAGCCTGCATATCCGTAACGTCGAAATCGCCGACCATGACGAGCACGGCGTTTTCCGGGCGATAGCGACCGTCGTAAAATGCCCGGAAGGCTTCTGGCGGTACGGTGTCGATGGTGACATCCGTGCCGATGGGCAGGCGGTCGGGATAGATTGTGCCCTCCAGAAAGAATGACAAGCTCTCCTCCGACGCTTTGGCGGCCGGCGAGCGGCGGGAGCGGCGCTCGCTCTGGATGACGCCGCGCTCGCGCGCGATGGCGTCAATACCGAGAGTGAGGTTGGAGGCCGTTTCGCGCAACGCCGTCAGCGCGGCAGTAACGGTCTCGTCCGCGGTGTCGGGCAGCTCAAGACGGTACACGGTGCGGTCAAAAGTGGTATAGGCATTTGTGTCCGCGCCAAAGGCAAGGCCGAGTCGCTCCAGCGCGGGAATGAGTTCGCCCTCTGGGTAAAGGGTCGAGCCATTGAACGCCATGTGTTCGAGGAAGTGGGCGAGACCCCGTTCGGCATCGGCCTCATCGAGCGATCCGGCGTCTATATAGAGGAGCGCACTGGCCGTGTCGGACGGCGTGGCATTGGCGCGCAAGGCATAACGCAGACCATTTGGCAGGACGCCATGTGTGATGGCGGGGTCCGAGGCGAGATCCGAGGTCTGGTGGGCAAAAGGCGCGGAGATAGGATCGCGTTCGGCCCCTTTATTGGCGGGAGGATTGCAAGCGATAAGCGCCGTGGACAGACATAAGGGCAGGAGCAGTCGGATCATGAGCGGGATGTGTAGGCAGACCCGCTATCTTGCAAGCGCATTTACCCTGTTGCGCGTTAGGGGCAGGATCCGGGTCGCAACGGGTTCACGCGCGGTCGCGAACAGGGTATCGCGCAGGGGTGAGCCTAGCCCCCGATACCCCTGACGACGATCGACCCGTCAAACCCCTGATCGTGTTCGATTTCGACGGGACGTTGACGACGAAAGACACATTTGTGGGCTTTATGAAATTCTATCACGGCACGGCGCGCTGGTATGCGAAGATGGTGCCGCTGGCCGGCACATTCGCGGCCTACAAGCTGGGACGAATCGACCGCCACGCGGTCAAGGACGCCGTGGTTGGGGCAGCTTTTGGCGGTGAGACCATCACGGCGGTGCGGGAGTCCGCAAAGGCATATGCACGGGACGTCATCCCGGCCCTGATCCGCCCGGATGGACAGGCGCGTCTGGACCGGCGTCTGGCCGAGGCTGCGGCGGGCGGACCGGAGGTCGTCATATGTTCAGCCTCAATCTCACCTTACCTGGAATCATATCTCCATCCCCTGGGTGTCGAGACGATCGTCGCGTGCGAATTGGCTGTGGACAAGCTTGGCCTGTGCACGGGCGAACTCGACGGTTTCAACGTCTGGGGCGAAAACAAGATGAAAGCCCTCCGGGAGCGTTTTGGTTCACATCGTATTCACCTGCTGGAATCCTACGGCGATAGTACAGGTGACCGGGCGATCCTTGAGGCGGCGGATGCTGCATTCTGGCGGCCGTTTCGAGACTGACTCACGTGTTGCGGGACTTCCCGCGAGGGGGCTCCCGCAGTGCGTGAAAAGCCAAATTGGGTATAGCCAAAGCATTAGGCTTTGGTTAGGAAATGACAGAATCTGTGCGTCTTGTGTCGTACCGGTGCACCGAAAAACTATGGGACCGACCGTTCGATCCCGCAACATTACTGGGGGTTTCAATGATGAAACGCACACTTCTGGCAGCTGCTTCCGTAGCCGTGCTTGCCGTACCGACAATCGCCCAAGAGTTGCCGCCAGGTAACCCTCTTCCCGGCGAATGTTTCGCCCGGGTCATCGTCCCCGCGCAATACGAAACCTCCACAGAGCAAGTCGTGTTGCGGCAGGCGTCCGAGGAAATCCGGGTCGTTCCGGGTCGTTTCGAGACCGTCACCGAGCGTGTCATGGTTCAGGAGCCGTCCTTTGAGATCGTACCGGCAGGCGCAGGTCAGGGTGCACGCCTCGTCCCCGGTACAGCATCCGTCCTCGTGACGATCGGCGGCACAGGCTATCGCATCAACACGTCGACCCGTGCGGTCACATCCACATCGGGCGCGGCACTCGGCACGATCGATCAGAACGGCGCCATCGTCGGCACGAATGGTCGCGTCCTGGTCGCCAATGCGGTCAACCCCATCACTTTCGTCGGTGTCGCGAGCGGTGCACGCACGACACTGGGCGTTCGCGGCACAAACTACATGGTCGATAGCTCCGGCGTCGTCATGAACGCTTCCGGCGCCCGCGTCGGCTCGCTCGGCGCGAATGGTTCGCTGATGGCCGATGGCGGCCGTGTGCTGGCCCGCAACGCGGTCAACTCCTATACGGGCGGCTCCATGCAGCAGTCCTTCCGCACCGTCAGCGAGACGGTCGTGGTACAGGAAGCGTCGTCTGAGCTCGTCGTGATCCCGCCCGTCTATGAGACGGTGACGCAGACCGTCACGGTCAAGCCGCAATCTGTCGAATACGTCACGGTGCCCGCGACGTTCGAAACCGTTCAGGAAGCCGTTGTCGTGCAGGAAGCCTCGACCGAGCTGGTCACGGTTCCCGCCGTCTTCGAGACGGTCACGGAAAACGTGGTCGTCCAGGAAGCGTCGACACAGCTCGTGACGATCCCGGCGACGTTCGAAACCGTCAATGAAACCGTCGTCGTGCAGCCGCAATCGGTCGAATATGTGACCGTGCCCGCGCAGTTCGAGACCGTTTCCGAGACGGTTGTCGTCCAGGATGCTTCGACACGCCTCGAAACCATCCCTGCCACCTTTGAGACCATCACCGAGAATGTGGTCGTCCAGGAAGCTTCCACACAGCTTGTGACCACCCCTCCCGTCTTCGAGACGGTGACGGAAACGGTCGTCGTTCAGGACGCGTCCAGCGAACTGGTGACGATCCCCGCCACCTTCGAGACCGTGACGGAAACGATCGTCGTGCAGCCGCAAACGGTGGCCTATGAGAATGTCCCCGCCGTGTTCGAAACCGTCCAGGAGCCTGTCGTCGTGCAGGAAGCTTCGACCGAGCTCGTGACAATCCCCGCAACCTATGAAACCGTCTCCGAGACGGTCGTCGTGCAAGATGCGTCCACGCAACTCGTGACCATTCCCGCCGAATTCGAAACGCAGACACAGACGGTTGTGGTTCAGGAAGCCTCCACGCAACTGGTCACCATCCCGCCCGTTTTCGAGACGGTGACGGAAACGGTCGTCGTGCAGCCCGCATCGGTCGAGTATGTGACCACGCCCGCGCGTTATGAAACCGAGCAATACCCTGTCGTCGTGCAGGAAGCCTCGACCGAGCTCGTGACCATCCCGGCCACGTTCGAGACCGTCACCGAGACGGTTGTCGTGCAGCCCGCATCGGTCGAATATGTGACCGTGCCTGCCGTCTTCGAGACCGTGCAGGAAGCCGTCGTCGTGCAGGAAGCCTCGACCGAGCTCGTGACCATCCCGGCCACGTTCGAGACCGTCACCGAGACGGTTGTCGTGCAGCCGTCCTCTGTCGAGTATGTGACTGTGCCCGCCGTTTTCGAGACCATTCAGGAGCCTGTCGTCGTGCAGGAAGCCTCGACCGAGCTCGTGACCATCCCGGCCACGTTCGAGACTGTCACCGAGACGGTTGTCGTGCAGCCTGCCGGCACCGAGCTGATCAGCGTTCCCGCGACCTATGAGACCTATAACGAGACCATCGTTGTCCAGGACGCCTCGACCGAGCTTGTCACCATTCCCCCTGTCTTCGAGACCGTGACGGAAACCATCGTGGTTCAGCCGCAATCGGTGGAATATGTGTCGATCCCGGCTGTTTACGAGACCATCCAGGAGCCTGTCGTCGTGCAGGAAGCCTCGACCGAGCTCGTGACCATCCCCGCGACCTATGAAACGGTTACGGAAACGGTCGTCGTGCAGCCTGCGTCCAGCGAGCTGATCACCACGCCGCCCGTCTATGAGACCGAGCAATATCCCGTCGTCGTCCAGGAGGCGTCTACGGAACTCGTGACCATCCCGGCCACCTTCGAGACGGTCACCGAGACCATCGTCGTCCAACCGCAAACGGTTGAGTATGTGTCCATCCCCGCCGTGTACGAGACCGAGCAGTATCCGGTCGTCGTGCAAGCGGCCTCGACCGAGCTGGTCACCGTTCCCCCGGTCTTCGAGACCGTGACGGAAACCATCGTCGTTCAGCCGCAAACGGTCGAATATGTCAGCGTTCCCGCTGTTTACGAGACCGAACAGTATCCGGTTGTCGCGCAGGAAGCCTCTACGGAACTAGTCACCATTCCGGCTACGTTCGAGACCGTGACGGAAACCGTCGTCGTGCAACCCGCCGGCGTGCAGTATATCAGCGTCCCGGCTGTCTTCGAGACCATCGAAGAGCCCGTGGTCGTGCAGGAAGCCTCGACCGAGCTCGTCACCGTCCCCGCCACCTATCGCACCGTATCCGAAACGGTTGTCGTGCAGGAAGCCTCCACGGAACTCGTGACCATCCCGGCGGTCTATGAGACCATTCAAGAGCCTGTTGTCGTGCAGGAAGCCTCGACCGAGCTTGTCACCATTCCCCCGGTCTTCGAGACCGTGACGGAAACCATCGTGGTTCAGCCGCAATCGGTCGATTACCAGACTGTGCCCGCGCAGTTCGAAACCGTGACCGAGACGGTTGTCGTCCAAGAAGCCTCGACCGAGCTCGTTACCGTTCCTCCGGTCTTCGAGACCGTGACGGAAACGGTCGTCGTGCAGGAAGCCTCTGCGGAACTCGTGACCATCCCGGCCGAATTCGAGACGGTGTCCGAGACGATTGTCGTCAAGGAAGCCACGACCGAACTGGTCAGCATCCCCGCGACGTTCACGACGGTTGCCGAAACGGTCGTCGTCCAGCCGCAATCGGTCAACTATGAAGTTGTGCCCGCGCGCTACGAAACCTTTGAAGAGGCTGTCGTCGTGCAGGAAGCGTCCACGGAACTGGTCGCCATTCCCGCAACCTATCGCACCGTGACGGAAACAGTTGTCGCCCAGGAAGCCACGACCGAGCTCGTGACCATCCCGGCCGAATACGAAACCGTCACCGAGACCATCGTGGTTCAGCCGGAAACGGTGGAATACGTGTCCGTGCCGGCGAAGTTCGCGGCACGCACCGAAAACTATGTCATGCAGGACGCTGCCGAGCAGCTGGTCGTGATCCCGGCTCAATACGAGACGGTGACCGAGACCATCGTCACACAGGAAGCCAGCGTACGTCTCCAGACGGTTCCGGGCTCTTTCCGCACCGTCACCGAGACGATCGTGGTCAAGCCCGAAAGCGTCGAGATCCAGGTCATTCCGGCCAAGTTCGAGTCGCGTTCCGAGCGTGTCCTGATCAGCCCGGCCCGCGAAGAGTGGAAGCCAGGCTCCCAGGCGCTCAACGCCGCCGAGCTGGGTGCAGGCGGTCGTGTGAACACGAACACGCCCGGACAGTTCACGGTGTTCAACGGCACGTCCGCCCAAGTGGTCGAGTCGACACAGACCCAGGTGCTCTCCACCGGCGAAATCCTTTGCCGCGTGCTGATCCCCGCACAGTACAAGACCATCACCAAGCAGGTGCAAGTCCAGCCCGCACGCGCCGTCGAGCGCATCGTGCCGGCCGTGACGCGCACCATTACCAAGCGCGTGGTCGACAATGCGGCAACGGTTCGGGAAATCCCGATCCCCGCAGTCACCGACACCATCACGCGACGCATCGTTCGCACGCCGCCGCGCGTGATGAGCCTGTCGGAAGCGCGTGCAGCCGGTCTTGACGGCAATGCCCGCAACATCGGTGGAGCCCGCTATAGCGGCTTTGTCGATGCCAACTCCGATGGCACGGACGACCGTGACGGCCTGAACCGCGCGGACGCCCTTGCGGCAGACCGCCGTGGTGGTGGTCAGCGTGGCGGTGCCGCCATGAACGGTCGCTTCAGCCAGCAAATGGGTTCCTATCAGACGCAAGCCGTCGTCGAGGAAGCCAAGGTTGTCGAGCGTCGCGTTCCCGCTGTCACCAAGACCGTGTCGCGCCGCATCGTGAAAACGCCGGCCCGCACGGTCGAGCGTGCCGTGCCCGCCGTCACGCAGACGGTCGAGCGTCGTGTCGTTGACCGCCCTGCCGCAACGCAGGAGCGTGTGATCCCCGCCGTGACCCGCATGGAGACCCGCCGCCGCATCGCCACCCCGGCGAGTACGGTAGAGCGCGTCATCCCTGCCGTCACCAAGCAGATCACCCGTCGCGTCGTCGATCGTCCTGCCGCCACGCAAGAACGTGTCGTGCCTGCGGTCACCAAGACGGAAACACGCCGCATCGTGAAAACCCCGGCCCGTACGGTCGAACGTGCCGTGCCCGCTGTCACCCAGCAGGTCACACGCCGCGTCGTGCGCACACCCGCTTCGACCACGGAACGGGTCATCCCCGCCGTGACCAAGCAGGAAACCCGCCGCGTTGTTCGCACCCCTGCGGCCACGGTCGAGCGCGTCATTCCGGCTGTGACCAAGCAAGTGAGCCGCCGTGTGGTACGCACACCCGCTTCGACGCAGGAGCGCGTGATCCCGGCCGTGACGCAAATGCGCGAACGCCGCATCGTCCGCACCCCGGCTTCGACGCAGGAACGCGTCATTCCGGCCATCACGCAGACGGTCGAACGTCGTGTGGTTGACCGTCCTGCGGCAACGCAGGAACGTGTGATCCCGGCCGTGACCAAAATGGAAACACGCCGCGTTATCCGCACACCGGCTTCCACACAGGAGCGCACGATCCCGGCCGTGACCAAGCAGGTCAGCCGCCGTGTCGTGAAGACACCGGCCGCCACGACCGAGCGGGTCATTCCGGCGGTTACCAAGATGGAGACGCGCCGCGTGATCCGCACCCCTGCCGCAACGCAGGAACGTGTCATCCCGGCCGTGACCAAACAGGTCAGCCGCCGTGTGGTCCGCACGCCCGCTTCGACGCAGGAACGGGTCATCCCGGCCGTGACCAAGATGGAAACACGCCGTGTGGTTCGCACCCCTGCCGCAACGCAGGAACGTGTAATCCCTGCGGTCACCAAAACGGTCAGCCGCCGTGTCGTGAAGACACCGGCTGCCACGACCGAGCGGGTCATCCCGGCGGTCACCAAAATGGAAACGCGTCGCGTGCTTCGTGCCCCGGCGTCGACCACCGAGCGTATGATTCCCGCGGTCACCAAGCAGGTCAGCCGCCGTGTCGTGAAGACACCGGCTGCCACGTCCGAGCGGGTCATCCCGGCGGTCACCAAAATGGAAACGCGCCGCATCGTGAAAACGCCTGCGGCCACGACCGAGCGGGTCATTCCGGCGGTTACCAAACAAGTGAGCCGCCGCGTTGTGCGGACGCCTGCGTCGGTTACCGAGCGGGTCATCCCGGCGGTCACGCGCACCGAGGAGCGCCGTCGTATCGCAACGCCCGCCTCCACGCGTGAGCGTGCCATTCCCGCGGTCACCAAGCAGGTCAGCCGCCGCGTTGTGCGCTCGCCCGCTTCGGTCACAGAGCGGGTCATTCCGGCGGTCACGAAAATGGAAACGCGTCGCGTTGTCCGCACTCCCGCGGCCACAACAGAGCGTGCTATCCCGGCCGTGACTAAGCAGTTGACCCGTCGTGTCGTGAAGACGCCATCCGCGGTTACCGAGCGGGTCATCCCGGCCGTCACCAAGATGGAAACGCGCCGCGTTGTCCGCACACCTGCGGCGACGACGGAGCGCACCATTCCGGCTGTGACCAAGCAGATCAGTCGCCGTGTTGTGAGCCGTCCTGCGGCGACGACCGAGCGCGTGATCCCCGCGGTCACGAAAATGGAGACGCGCCGCGTGCTGGCTCAGCCTGCCGCGACCGTGGAACGCACCATCCCGGCCGTGACCAAACAGGTCAGCCGCCGCGTGGTGCGCACGCCCGCCTCCGTTAGCGAGCGTGTCATTCCCGCCGTCACCAAACCTGTGACACGGCGTGTCGTGAAGACACCGGCCCGCACCGTCGAACGGGCTGTTCCGGCTGTCACCAAGGTGCAGACGCGCCGCATCGTGAAGTCGCCTGCGGCGACGACCGAGCGGGTCATCCCGGCCGTGACCAAGATGGAAACGCGCCGTGTGGTGCGCACGCCTGCGGCCACGGTCGAGCGTGTCGTCCCGGCCGTGACCAAACAGGTCAGCCGCCGGGTCGTGAAGACGCCTGCCGCCGTTACGGAGCGGGCGATCCCCGCCGTGACCAAGCAGATGACGCGCCGCGTCATGCGCACACCCGCCCAGACGACCGAGCGCGTGATCCCTGCCGTGACTAAGCCTGTCAGCCGCCAGGTCGTGAAGACGCCTGCACGGACAGTCGAGCGCACGATCCCTGCGGTGACCCAAACCATGGAACGCCGTGTGGTCCGCACACCTGCCGCAACGCAGGAACGTGTGATCCCCGCGGTCACCAAGACGGTCAGCCGTCGGGTGCAGGCAACGCCGGCTGCCACGCAGGAACGTGTCATTCCCGCAGTCACGCGTCCGGTTACACGCCGTATCGTGCGCACTCCGGCGCGCACCGAAGAGCGTGTGATCCCGGCCGTGACCCGCATGGAAACGCGTCGCGTCGTCAAGACGCCCGCCGCCACGCAGGAACGTGTCATCCCGGCCGTGACCCGCGAAGTCAGCCGCCGTGTTGTCCGCACTCCGGCCCGCACGGAAGAGCGCGTGATCCCCGCAGTCACCAAAACGGTCACCCGCCGCGTTGCGGATGGTGTGCCCCAGACGGTGCGCCGCGAGATCCCCGGTCGCTTCGAGACCGTGGAAGTCACCCGCATGGTGGACGCTCCACGCACGGAAACCGTGGTCATCCCCGCAGAGTTCGGCACAATCGAGCGCCGCACGCAAATCCGCGAGGAGAAAGCCGAATGGCGTCAGGTTCTGTGTGAGGCGAATGCCAACACGGTTGTGATCTCCGCCATCCAGCGCGCGCTGAAGACGCAAGGCTACTATAACGGGGCCATTGATGGTCGCCTGGGTCAGCAGACCTATGCCGCCGTCGAGCAGTTCCAGCGGGCCCGCAGCCTGTCCACGGGTGGGCTGACGCTCACCACCGTGGAAGCACTTGGTGTCGACTGGCGCTCAATGGTTAGCGGTAACATCCGCGGCGCAGGCTCTGTCGGTGGTGCAGGCTTCACGGGCACGACGGGCGGTGGCTTCACCTCCGGTACGACCGTGACGACGACCACGGGTGGCACTGTCACCAGCGGTGGCGTGTCCGGCGGAACGGTTGGTACGGGTGGTTACTCGCTCGGCGCCAACAACCAGGTGATCGATGCCAATGGCGTCGTCATCGGTACGCTGAATGCGGCAACCGGCAATGTGGTCAATTCCGCTGGCGCCACGGTGCTCCGCGGCTTCCGGGCCAATACCGGTAGCGCCGCACGTGGTCGCGTCGGTGGTGGCACAGTCGGTCGCGCAATCGGCGGCGGGTTTACCTCCGGCGACTTCCGCGTTGCTCCGAATGGTCAGGTGACACGCGTTTCCACAGGCCAGGTCATCGGCACCTATGATCCGCGCACCAGCGATATTTCGCTGAATGGTCGCGTTATCGGTCGCATCACGCGCTAGGGACGACGCATAGCGGCCTTCGGGTCGCCAAGGATATCAAGGCCCTGCCCTCGCGGCGGGGCCTTTTTTGTTTGCCATGAGAGGACTGTCCTTCGGGCTCGGCGGGAGGCTCAGGCTCTGGCGGAGGTCGGAAAGGAATGTCTGCAAAGGCGCAGGGGTAAAACACGGATCTGGCTGTCTGCGCGCTATAAGAGGCAACGTAATCTCGGAAAGAGGAAGCTGTGGGCGAGGCGGAGGGTGGCGCAAATCTATTGCGCGGGCCGGGCCGCACAAGGCTGGCTCCGTCGGGGTGTTGATTTACGAAATGACAGACTGCGAGCGGCGATCATTGTGCAGGACTCAATTGGATGGCGAGCCGCAAATGATGTGAGGTTAGGCAAAGACAATGCTCGCACTTTAGGGGCTGCCGGAACCGGTGGGGCTCGCTCGCAGCGGCTTTCCTACCGTAGCTCTGTTTCGCAGTCGGCATTAAGTAGAGCGTGGGACGCTTGCGCCATACCGATTGAAAGCATCCGCCTTGCAAGTGGCCGTGACTAAAAGCGATGCCAACAGCCATTACCTATTGAGGGCTCAGACGCTGACACATGAAAATGCCTCGGCAGGATTTATCGATTTTTCGATTCAGGGCATGTTCCTCCAATTCTCCGCCGCTGCCCGTTAATGTGCAGATTGACGTTAAGGCGCGAAGGTCAAGATTGCGAGTTTCCGGGGTCGATGTCGATCAAGGGTGGTCTGTCGGCTGGAGGGTATCCGGTGTGGCAACGGGTCGGCAGCCAGATGCCGCAGGGGTGAGGACATCAGGCTTAGTCGCCACGGATACGGACCGAGAGACACACAGCACATTACCAGGCCTACGCACCATCGGGTGGCCTGGGAATGCAGTCATTGAGAGCGTGCAATTTCCTGCTCACGCGGCTTTGGCCGTGAGTCATGCAAACCTTACGGTACCTAGTGGCCGTTCTGTTTGGATGCGGGTTGCCGTGGGCGCTGCGCTGGAAATCCGCGGAAAATCGCGGCATGTGGCTGACGGTGGATGTTGACTGCGTGGGAATCGCCCGTATATAGGCTCCATTACGGCGCCGCCCTCTTGGGTGGCGTGATTCATTTTGCGCTTCCCCTTTTCATGCGAAGCGATCGAACTTCAGGCGGGTCGAACATGTTCGCAGTCATCAAAACCGGCGGCAAGCAATATAAGGTTGCCGAAAACGACGTCATCATCGCCGAGCGCCTCGACGGCGATGTCGGCGCGAAAGTCGATTTCGACGTTCTGATGGTCGGCAAGGCCGGTGACGTCAAAATCGGCGATGCCGCTGCCAAGGCCAAGGTCACCGGCGAAGTGATCGAACAGCGCCAAGGCGACAAGGTCATCATCTTCAAGAAGAAGCGTCGCCAGAACTATCGCCGCAAGAAGGGGCATCGCCAGCTCGAAACCGTCGTCCGCATCACGGGCGTCAAAGGCTAGACCTCACACTTGGGCGCTTGCACCCTTCCCAATATTTATCGAGGCTTTGCCTCACCTGACAACACTCCCCAGGAGACCGACATGGCACATAAAAAAGCTGGTGGCTCATCAAACAACGGTCGCGACTCCGCCGGCCGTCGCCTTGGCGTCAAGAAATCCGGTGGCCAAGCGGTCATTCCCGGAAATATCATCATCCGCCAGCGTGGCACCAAGTTCTATCCCGGCGCCAATGTCGGCATGGGCAAGGATCACACGCTTTTTGCGCTTACTGAGGGCCGCGTCTCGTTCGCCAAAAAGCGCAATGATCGCACCTATGTGTCCGTGGATCTGCCCACTGTTGCCGAATAAGGGGCCGCGGAATAGGTTTTCGCACATTCGGGCCTGCCGCCCGACCGCTTCCAGAGCCGGGCCGCGAGGTCCGGTTTTTTTGTGCCCGCCGATAAGGTGGGGCGCGGGTGTTAGAGGAGAAACTTGTGTCCGATGAGGGAGTGCATGACCGGGATGCGGCGCCTGCGGCTGAAGATGCAGAGACCATGAACAGGCTGGGCGCCCTGCCCGCGATCGTGACGACGAAACGTCTCGTCCTGCGTCCGCTCGACATTGCGGATGCGGAGAGCTTTGCACAGGGCGCGACCAATCCCGAAGTCGCGAGGATGACGGGGACGTTCGCGACACCGTTCCTGCCGCACGCAGCCGCCTTTTTCATCCTGCGCCAGCCATCGCTCGAACGGCGCGGGCTCGGCAAGCACTGGGCGGTGACAAGGGAAGATGAGCTGATCGGCTGTATCGGTATTTTCGCCAACGACAAAGGCGCCCGCTGGGGGGCGAGCTGGGAGATCGGTTACTGGCTGAAAGAGGAGGTCTGGGGTTGCGGTTACGGCACCGAGGCCTTGCGCGCGGTCGTCGCGTGTCTCGACGGGCCTGTTTTCGCGCAGGTGTTCGCAGATAATCCGGGGAGTTTGTGGGTGCTGGAAAAGACGGGATTTTCGGTGGTGGGGGAGGAGTCCGGACACTGCATGGAGCGGCAAGGCGTGGTGGAGGGAGTTGTGCTGCGGAAGGGGTGACGAAGGGGTCGCGTCAGCGAATTTTCAATTGGCAATTGAAAATAACGGAGGAACCGGAGCGACAGCGACGGCCCTGTTGGATGTGCGTGGTTCGGGTGAGTGGGGAAAGAGCGAGGAGCGGAGAGCAAGAAGCGAGAAGGTGTGCGGCGCTTGGCTTCACATCCTTCCTTACCGCTTATCCCCGCGGAGGCGGGGAGCCAGGCTCTCGGACTAGAGTCAGGGAAGGTGGCGGGTTTGGACCCCCGCCTTCGCGGGGGTGAGCGGGGTTATGGTGGGATGCGGGTACTTTCTTCCTTCCGCTCGTCCCGGCGGAGGCCGAGATCCAGAGGGGTGATGGCGTGGAGGCAGCGTGAGGCTTGCCTTGAGGTTCTGGGTCCCGCTGCGTGCACAGCGCGCCGTACGCCGGGTTGAGCGGATATAGAGAGGGGAATGTGCGAAGTTTGAGATATATCCGCACTTAGGGTCTTGGGAAAGCCGTGTGCTTTCAGGCGCTTGCGGAAAAATCGGGAGATATATCCACCCCCTTTGTGACGGCCCTTATGCTCTCCGCATGAGCAATTGGAAAACACCACCGGAAGAGACGACTGAAGACACGGCTCCGCTGTTTGCGAAGATGGCGCGGGTGGAGGGCTTGGCCCTGCGGGTTGTGGAGGATGAGATGGGGGATCCCTCGTTTAAGCTGCTGAACTTGATCGTGGGGTGGATGGCGATCTTGCAGAAGCGGATTGGGGTGGCGGAGCGGTGGGCGCGGCGGGAGGCTCGGAAGAAGACGATGCTGGCGAGCGAGGCTTTGCGGATGAACATGTGTGATCGGCTCGGCGGAGTGGAGGCGTTGGAGAGGTGGGAGGCGCGTGCAAAGCTGGCCCTGTCATTCTCAAGGCGAGCAGGAGATCCCGCTGCTGCACAGCGCGCACATCGCCGGGATGACAGTAAGGATGGCCAGCACTGTCGTGCTGGTTCCTCCGCTAAATCCGATCGACGATCGGATGTTCCCTTCGGGACCGCTCCGTCACCCCAACGAAGGCCGGGGTCTCCGGAAGGCGTGCGGGAGTTTGCACTCGCGAGGCTGCCGGGGCGAGGCGTGCGGAGGGTCACTACACGAATCGTGCGGGCGGCTCCGAGCTATGAGACACCTATTCCGGTGTGGCCCTGCGAGGTGATGCCGGAGCGGTTTGCGCGGGAGTGGTGGACGGCTACGCCGGAGGTACAAACAGAGACAAATAAACCTAAAAACGCATTCCCGGAATTTGACTCTGCCAAATATCCG